>CEPZ01008707.1_pt1 | contig 75940 bp, 85 predicted proteins | sample 530461 | NCBI WGS metagenome assembly CEPZ01 (sample SAMEA2620106, study PRJEB7988) | marine metagenome | isolation source: saline water (ENVO:00002010), including
ATCGCTTCCAGTTCTGTATTGGCGATTGTTTCCGTGGAATCAAAGGATTGCAGGAGTTTCTGAACACGTTTTGGCCCCATCCCTTCAATATCGTTAAATAATGATGTTAAGCTATCTTTACGCTTGCTGCGCTGAAATGTAATTGCAAAGCGATGAGCCTCATCGCGAATACGTCGCAATAGAATTAAACCAGGTGATTGTTTATGAATGGATTGCGGGTCGGAAATGCCGGGGACGAAAACTTCTTCTAATTTTTTGGCTAAACCGATTATTGGAATATAATCAAGCCCCAATTCTCTTAACGCGGACACAGCCATGCTTAATTGACCTTTTCCTCCATCAATCAAAATCAGGTCGGGCAAACTGCCTTTTTCTTTCTTTTGGCGAAAATACCTGCGGTGTACTACTTCCCGCATAGATGCAAAGTCATCAATACCTTCTACAGTCTTAACTTTGAATTTCCGGTATTCAGATTTACGCGCTTTGCCGTCTACAAAACATACCATGGACGCTACAGTATTTGTTCCACCCAGATGGGAGATATCAAATGCTTCGATCCTCCGTGGTGGTGCTTTGAGCTGTAGGTCTTCCTGCAATTGATTAACCATCTTCGGTACAAGCTCCCGACGTTTTTTGCGATTGATCAACCATTCCCCTAAAAGCAATTTTGCGTTCTGATAGGACATGCGCACTTCCTTGGCTTTTTCACCTCTTTGAGGCTGGCGAATGATCACCTTACTCCCCTTCTTATCTGAAAGCCATTCCTCCAATTCATCCTGGCCTTCAGGCAAAACGGAAACAGTGATTTCCTTTGGCAAAAAATCCGTATCCATGTAAAAACGGGAGATCACTGAAGCAAAAACGGGAGCCTCATTTTCATCAAGATTCTGAAGCGACACTTTTTCACGTCCAAAAATATGCCCATTCCGAATACGTAAAATGGTCATTACACCAATGTCATCTTCCCTGGCCAGGGCAAAAATATCCCGGTCATCAAAATCGGCTGTCACTTTCCGCTGGCGCTCCTTGAATCTGCGCACAGCATTGAGCTGATCACGATACATAGCCGCATCCTCATAGCGTAAATCAGCTGCTGCAATCTCCATTTGCCTGCGGACGTACTCTTCTGTTTCTTTTGTCCGGCCTTGTAAAAATTTGATGACACGCTCGATCATGGCATTATAATGATCCCTGCTTACCAGTCCTTCACAGGGACCTTCGCACTTTTTAATGTGATAATCCAAACACAACTTTACCTTTTGAGCTGCAACTGAATCATCATCCATATAAAAACTACAGCTGCGTGCGGGGAATATCTTGTGCAGCGCTTTCAGTGAATAACGGAGATTTTTAACATCAGTATATGGACCAAAATATTTTGAACCGTCCTTTTCAATTTTCCGTGTTAGCAGCACTTGCGGATAGGGCTCATTGCTAATGCGAATAAATGGAAAAGACTTATCATCTTTTAAATCCACATTATATTTTGGCTGAATTTCCTTGATCATATTGGCTTCTGTCAATAATGCTTCTACATTCGAGCGGACGATGATCCATTCTACATCCTTGATGCGTTTGATCATGGATTGGTTTTTAGGCGTCTGATATTTATTTTTCTGAAAATACGAACGAACACGATTACGGACGTTTTTGGCTTTACCAATATAGATTATTTCGCCATCCTTATTCTTGAATTGATATACTCCCGATTCTGTAGGAATGTTTTTGATTTTACTCTGGAGTGGAGATTTCATAAATAGAAATTACTATTGTATTGGTTTAAAAATAGGAGATTTGATTATAAAATGAAATATAGTATTTATAATTATGTATTAATATTAACTTATGTTAACAATTTAATTGGATTATTGTTAATATTTTAATTTCATTTTAATAATGCAAACCTAAAGGAATAATAATGTACATAAGAAAAATCAAACTTGTATCCTTTGCACTAATCATTGCTATAAGTGCAATTGGACTAGTGAGCGGATATAATGCTTCAGAAGATTCCAAAACTAAAGTTGCTGTAGAAAATTGCAATCATGAAGATGGTGAAAAATGTGATAAACAATCTTCTGCAAAATGCAATCATGAAAACAGTGAAAACTCTTCAGCTGCTGCACAATGTGCAAAGGCGGAGGCCAAACAATCAGAAAATAAATCCCAATCATGCTGCAAAACAGTAGAAGCAAAAGCATGTTCCAATAAAGCCGAGACAAAGTGCACAAAATCTTCCAGCAGTACTAAAATATAAATTATTAAAATCAAACATGATTAAAGCCCCCGTAATTTTGGGGGCTTTTTTATTTATTGGATCATTATTATTCTATAGGAAACACGGTACCAAGATTTTCTATTAATTCTTCACCATTAATATATAGCAACACCGGATCCATATTATCATCTAATAGTTTTTGAGCAACATTATCAGGTGAAATGGTATAACGGCCAGCTGTTTTTGATGTATTCCAATCCAGATCATCGAATGAAATGTAAATGAGTTCCGAACATACAATCTCATTTTTGGATTCAACATCAAAGTTGAAATCATAGCTTTTGCCAATTTGTGAGAAAGCATTTAATAAATATGATCGTTTATTTTCAATGGTTAATCCATTATATCGGATCACTCCTAGATCGTCAATATTTAAAAAATGCTGCAGTGTATTTATTTGAACTCCAGGACGCAATGCTTCGATCACCATATGTCCATTGCGTATTGCTTCCTGAAAATCCGGTCCCGAGTAATGGTATTTTTCTTTCGCTTCATTATAGATAGTGGGTAGTTCATCCCACACACCTAATTCTCTCAACTCATTTTCTGTACCTGACCATAATGCAACGTGGGACCAATAACCGGGAATTAAGTGATCTGTTAATCGAAATGGTGCTTTTTCCAGTAAAATATCGAGAGGTTGCATATTTACAATAATTTCAGATTGTTTTTCCTTGGGTAATTCATCCATCTTACCTCTCCGAGCTACAATTATACCGGCAGCATTTCCAAACATTTTACTCACTAGATTGGTTGCGTCACTGCTGATTAAGCGAATATTATCTTCAATTATATTTCTAAAAATATTGATTCTGTTTATTGAAAATATTGATTCAGTTTCTTGAGAACTGTTCTTTCTAATTTCTCCATAAGATGGACTGCCGTAAATCATCATATTCAAGTATTGGTTATCCGGATCATTCTGCATTAAACCAGAATTTGGATGATCACTCTCCCACTGTTCAATCTTGGAAATGAATTCGATTGCTTTAATCAAGCGCTGCATTTTTTTCCTGTCCGTATAGCTTTCTGAAACAATGCGCAAATAGCCTTCCACTTCCGGATCAATTCCAGACTCATTGATTATATAGCGAAGTTTGTTGTGTTCTTCGTACGGTGCCACTGCCACCAGATAATTGTCGTAAAGTAACAATGCAAATGTTAATCCCAGTTTTACTTTTTTTATTACTGACTTGCCAACTTCATCTCTAGGATTGATCTGAATAATCTCCGTTGATTTTCCACTAAACAGTTGTCTTACTTTCTTCTTTTGATAGAAAATCGAAGGACTAGAATCATTGATAATAAGTTTGACATTTTCGTTGGTTAATGGAGCAAATCGAGCGATGCCTTCAAGCAATCTTTCTCGTAAGTCCTTATACCTGTTAGCGGCATAGTTTAGATAATTAATATCAGAAGCTTTTAGAACTGATTTTTCACTCAATGCTGAATATGTGCGTATCGCCCGAACGCGCCACACAAGTGCATATTCAATTTGTGGCTGATAATTATAGATCACTTCATGCACATCTATATTATCTGTTTTCAACCAATCAATAGCAGAGACGGATGATACCTTCTGATCAAACGCGATATTGGGATCAATATTTTGGCAGAAAATTATCGATATGGATAGTAATATCTTTTTTAAATAGTAATGGTTTTTCATTACCAAAATATTAGATCTAATAATCTTGCATTGCCTGTACCAATGCTTGTACGCCTTCTACAGGCATGGCATTATAAATAGATGCTCTAAATCCGCCCACGGACCGATGGCCTTTTAATGTAACCATTCCACGTTCAGAGCAATAATTCAAAAAGTGTGTTTCATCTCCCTCATCAGCAAAAATAAACGGTACATTCATCAATGAACGATCCTCTTCTGCAATAGGACTTGTAAAAAGTGGATTTCGTTCAATTTCATCGTAGAGCAGTTTTGCCTTGGATTTATTTTGCTCATGCATCGCTTCCACCCCGCCCAACTTCTGCAGCCAGTGTAATGTCCTGTTGACTACATAAATGGCAAATACTGGCGGAGTATTAAACATGGAATCCTTATCTGCATGAATGGCAAAGTCCAGCATGGAGGGCACATCACGTCCGGATCTTCCAATTAGATCTTCACGAATTATAACCATAGTAACCCCAGCAGGTCCCATGTTTTTCTGTGCGCCTGCGTATATGACTCCGAACTTGCTTACATCTAAAGGGCGACTAAAAATATCCGAACTCATATCCCCCACCATGAATCCATTAGCATCAGGAAATTTTTGCCATTGTGTACCGTAAATAGTGTTATTAGATGTAATGTGTAGATAAACTTGATTCGCACTCAGTTCAATATCTTTTGGAATATGATTATAAACTGATTCTTTCGATGAACACACTACATTCACATTTCCATAGCGCTGGGCTTCTTTTATGGCTTTTACTGACCAAACACCAGTTTCCGTATAATCAGCAGTTTCTCCATTTTTAAGTATATTCATAGGAATCATGGAAAACTGGAGACTGGCGCCGCCCTGTAAAAATAAGACTTTGTAATTTTCAGGTACATTCAGCAATTGACGTATGAGCTGCCGAGTTTCAGTTACCAAGTCCACAATGGGAGCAGACCTGTGACTCATTTCCAAAATGCTCATACCATGACCATTATAATTCACAGTTGCTTCTGCCGCTTGTTTTATAACGCCATCTGGTAATACTGCCGGTCCGGCACTGAAATTGTATATTTTCTGCTTATCCATATGAAAAGAAATTAATTGTCTTTTATACTATTTATAAACCAAAAATGCCCCGCAATAAAATTGACAAGGCATTTTTGAAGAACGTTTTAATAATAGTTTAAGGTTGTACGATTTTATATGGCAACGACCACACAGCCGTATTGTATCCACCATCGCTTATAAACAGAGTGGCGTTATCAATAAGATCATAGTGCATATTAAACACTCGGGCTACATGATTCGGACCAATAATATGAGCCCGCCAGAGTTTTGTAAAAACATTATTTTCTACAACAGCATCGCCAAATACACCTGCATCATTCAATCGCCTGCGAGCACGTTCACCTCGTCCTCGTCCATAGTGCATATGAACTTTCTCCCCGCTATCCATATCTCCCAAATCGAAAACAGGATCATCATTTTCTACTGTTAGTTCAATGCGCAGTGTGTCGCCGGGATTAAATGTGGGAAGATTATTTCTGGGTATAAACACTTCACTTACATTATCGGCGGTATAATTAAATAATGCATCACTTCCATCCGCCGTGTAGAAAGACAAATCTGTAATCCTTACTTTAGTTCCTGCACCGCCGGTTCCGAGAGTTATTCCTTCTATTCTCCAGGGACGATGACTGGAACTGTCCGTACGCACAAAACGAACACGCCGTTCAAATTCTTCAGAAAATGCCTTAACGAATGAGTCCACCATTGTATGGTTAGAATCGAAAGCAACCACATAAAAGTTGCCACTTATTGAACGGTACATTTCCGCATAGGCTGTATCATCCTGTACATCAAATGAAAAGGTTCTTTCTCGATCGGTAATATGTCTTCCCATGCGAAGCCTATAATCTGAATTAGGCCAGAGCGTATCCGCCATGACTTTCAATCCGCCATCTGTATCCAATCCATCAGAATATTCTTCATCCATTGCGCCTTCAGTATCTAATAAATCCAAATTTAGGACGACATCATTTTCCATCAACCTCATTAGTTGTGAGATATCATCCTCTTTCTGATTTTGTGAATCAGTACAGGATATCCATACCATACTGACTGTTGTTAAAATGAATAAATATTTCTTCATCATTATTTCCTTATCTATTATTGGTTACCAACGATCTCTTTTTTGACGCCGGTTTTTTGATTTTTTATGTTTTTTAATATTATCTTTTGCCTCACGACGCATTTTATGGGGAGCGAGCATCAGTTTGGCCCGTTGTGTATTTGTTAATGTTCCCTTTAAACTTTTGACGAAAGTAATTTGATTTTCTACTTTTTCCCGCTCTAATTTTTCAAACTTCTTTATTGCTGCATCAAGGTCTTTATCCGAAACATCTTTTCCATCTTTTAATGTTTCAAATATAGGTTTGAGAGCATCTTTCCCTTCATTTCGAAGCTTTTCCATTTTGTCTTGATGGGATCGAAATTTAGGAAAGAACTTTTCTGCTTGTTCTTCTGTTAATTCAAGTTCTTCGGTTAATTTCCAGATGCTCATTGTTTTCATACTTTTTCTATAGCCTTTGTCCATATCACCTCGAGGAGGCTGTGCCATGATAATCATCATTGGAATTACCACTATAAAGGATGTAATTAATTTCTTCATAGCTCTATCTCCTTTTCATTTGTGTTAAATGCATGTTCATACTCTTGTTCTTCAAAAAATTCTAATACGGCCCAAATATCATCATCGTCCAATAAATAAAGAGCCATGTCTGCTGCATAAAGTTCATAATCGCTCGAATCAATTCCACTGAAAAAATTATAATTTTCCTCGTAACTATAATATTCATCATAGCTCGTATCAAAAATTGAATCGTTCAATTGCGTAAACGAAGCCCAAACAAAAATCAGAAGTAGCGCGGCAGTTGCCATGCTGCTGTGCAACCGTGCTTTTTTCAATTCTAATTTATGCTGAGCAGCATGCAGCCTGCCGATAAATTGTCCTTCATCGATAGCAGCATTATCTGTTTTCAAAGCATTGTATAATTGATCTTCAAAGTTCATAAATATCTTTCAACCATTCACGGAGTTTATTTATTCCGTGGTGATAATTCACTTTTGCTGTTCCTTCGGACATATTTAAAACTAGTCCAATTTCTTTAAAAGGTAATTCCTGGTTCAGCCGCATCATGACCACACTCCGTTGTTTTCCAGGAAGTTTGGCCACATGAGTCCAAATTTCTGATTTACTGATACGAGGTTCTTCATTCGTATATGTTTGTTCCGGTGTTTGATCGAGGTGTAGAAAATTCCGCCATTTATTCCGTGTGAGATAAGAATTGGCAGTGTTGACTTTTGCTCTATATAAATATGTAGTGAATTCGGCTTCGAATCGAAATTTCTTAAGACTTTTAAACAATTTAATAAAAACGGATTGTGCCAGATCTTCTGCATCCATTTTATCAATGGTGATGCGAACGAAAAACTGGCAGACCGCATCCAAATGGCGCTTAACCAACTCGTCAAATGCAGAATTGTCACCGTTTTTAAATTGTTGTATGAGTTCATGATCTGTTTTCATTCATTCACACCGTAAGACACATTTAGCATTAGAAAGGTTAAAAAATAATATTTATACTCTAAAACATAAACTTGTTCCGTGTTAGACGGTTCCAAATTCACTAATTTTACCTATGCCAAACATCACTCCCAACGAGCAACAGCGCAAAGCAATTGAGCATCCTCCTGCTCCGCTGATGATTCTTGCCGGTGCCGGAACGGGCAAAACGTTTACTCTGGAACACCGCATTGTGTATCTCATTCAGCATTATCACGTAGATCCTTCAAATATTTTAACCATAACATATACTGAAAAAGCAGCGCGCGAACTCAAAGAACGTATTTTAAATAAAGTAGGCAGATCGGCCCATGTTATGACCGTAAGTACTTTTCATTCTTTTTGTTACCAATTATTACGCGATTATAGTTCGGAACAACTTCCACAGCTTCTGGAAGAAAGTGAAGCGATACACATGCTCTTGGAACGCTTTGATGAATTAGGTCCATTTAAATCTGATGAATTTCCACTGAATCCTCCTAAAGCTGTAATAGACAGTTTCATCCCTTTTTTCAATCGCTCAAGAGATGAATTAGTCAATGTCGCGAAAAAGCCCACACCTGAAATTGACAATACAATATATAAAACTGAAACTGTCGCCCAAATTGATGACTTAAAACGGATTTATCCTACATTCCAAAAATGGAAACGGGAAATGAATGTGGTGGATTACGGGGATATGATTCTTTTGGCATTTGATCTTTTGAAAGATAATACTTCTGTTTTAAAAAATGTTCAAAATCAATTTCAGCATGTTATTGTTGATGAATTTCAAGATAACAATTTTGCCTTGAATGAAATCATTGGATTAATCGCAAAAGATCATCGTCAAATCACAGTTGTGGGAGATGAGGATCAGGTGATTTACAGCTTTCGTGGTGCTAACTCTTATAATATTTCAGCATTTAAAAATCGATTCGGCGGAGATCCCATCGCTTTGGAAGAAAATTTTCGTTCTACACAGTCTATCCTGGATATTGCCAATGAATCCATCAAGCATAATACTGAACGAACAGAAACAAGCCTCTATGCCAAAAATGGAATTCACGGTATTAAACCTAAAATTTTCTGGGGTGAAAAAACTGAACAACTGGAATATTTAGCTAACGAAATTTCAGATTTAATACAAAATGGAAATGATTTTCATTCGATTGCTGTTTTGTGCAGAACACATGGACAAGTTGCTACAGTTGCAGAATCATTATTGAAATCCGGAATACCTGTACAAGCACGTATCCCAAGCTATTTCAGCATTCCCGCTCTATTAGATCTCAATGCATGGTGTCAAGTAGTTGCCGGCGGGAAATATCAGGATAATGCTCTGTTTAGACTCATTAAGAAGAATGTCAATGAAGAGACTGCACATTTAATATTTAATATGTGGCAGCGTAGAAATGAAACGCTACGCCTACAACTGATAAAAGAAGATGATAGTATTCTTGCTGAATTTCCAGCAATCGTGACATTAATTGACCAAATAGTTGAATTCCAACACGTACGTCAAAAAAGATCAGCTGGAGAAATGGTTTGGGATATATGTGAAAAAACTCAATTATTGCGTAAGCACTCAAATCGATATTCACTGGATGATCGACTTGCCATGCTGAATGTGGGAGATTTCCTTAAACGTGCACAAAATTTTTCTCAACGTAATCCGAAAAACCATGGATTAGAAGCGTTTAATCTTTATATAGAAGCCATTATGGTTTCAGGCGGATTGCAAACTATCGTTCCCGGTGAATACAAAAAATTAAACGGAATTCGTGTGTCTACTGTACACAGCATCAAGGGTGGCGAATTCCCCATCGTATTTTTACCCTTCCAACGTTCTGGGAGTTTCCCGTTGAATTTCAGGTCAAATGTAATGATTTCACGACCGCCAGACGAATGGCTGGCCTATGAGCAATCAGCAACCAATTCTCCCAAAGACCATCACTATGAAGAAGAACGGAGATTATTTTACGTTGCAGTAACTCGAGCTCAAAATAAATTATACATACTTGCGCCGCCCAAAGCGACGTCCAAGTTGATTAAGGAATTACCCGAACACATCATGGAGAAAACCGTCATGAAAGACAACATCAAAGAAAAACAGTCCTATTCAGACTTACGAATCAAATATGAACAGAAAGTCCAAAAAGCTCTCGCGAATGATCAATTTGAACAGGTCCGAGATCTTACCAACGCATTAGAAGCGATAAAACAATCTGAAAATGGCGAAGTGGTCAATTTGGGGTCCAGTAATTGGGAAACAGAACTGACTTTGGAGTTAAAGAAGGATTTTGAACCATCGGTTAATGAAAAACTATATTTATCTGCCAGCGCCATAGAAACATTTGAACAATGCCCTTTAAAATTCAGATTTGGGCGAATCGATGGCATTCCCCAAACTGCGAGTAAACCGCAATTACTTTTCGGTACAATCATCCATACTGTCCTTCAACAATTCCATGAACCGGGAAAAGAATTATCCGAAGAACGTATTTTGCAATTATTAAATAATGAATGGAAAAAAGGTGAATTTGATTATGCAGTCCGTGAGAAAAAGTTCTTTGAGCAAGGTCAGGAAATGCTGACTCGCTATGCGAAATCTATCCAGGAAAATCCGCCAAACGTCATTGCCCGTGAAGAACGATTTTCTTTCGAGTTAGATGATATTACGATTAATGGCGCCATTGACCGCATCGATAAAGATGGAAATGGTGTTCATATTGTTGATTACAAAACCAGTAAAACTGCATCTCCCGCAAAATCGAACCTGCAATTAGCCATTTACAGCATGTTCTTATCGCAATCTGATTTAGAAGAATTTGGCGGACTGCCGGCCAGTGCATCATTATTGTTTCTCCGTGATGATGAAAAACCGATCAGAGCCCATTCATTCACACGTGAAGAATTGCACAAAACAGAAGAAAAAATAAATGATGCTGCTTTAAGAATACGAAAGAAAGAATTTGAAGCAAAAACGGGCAGACATTGCGATTGGTGCGATTATAAACACCTCATTTGCCCTGCGTGGGAGACTGGTGAATAGTGAGGGGTAGCGGGTGGAGTTATAGCAAGTAAGTCAACCACTATTCCTTAATTAACGAAAATTGCATCGTCCCGGAAAAATTCGACCCTTCAAACAAAAGTTTACTGGGATGGTATCGTGTATCCGTTGATAAGGAATCTGTAGACGTATAGGCCAAATTTCCTGTGATCTGAAACCATGCATACGTTGTATCACTGGAATTCATCATAAAAATTCGGGAAGTATCATTTCCTGACCAATTTTGAACAATCAATGAAGTTGTCAATACCGAATTGGAATCCGGTTGCATGGATAATGTATATTGTTCTTCGAATGAATATTTGTTTCCTCTAAGATTAAACGTAAATACGTCTGCCGTATTCACTACAGATGGAAGATCTTCCAATAAACCATCGGTTGGTTCTTCAGGGCCAACACAATTCCAACCTACAAGAATACCGGCCACCAAAAACAAATAACCAAATCTATTCATCATCACCCTCAATCTGTTTAATATCTTCACTATGGCCCATCTGCAGTTCTGTTATCTTATCCATGGGTTTTTCAAGAGCCCTGCTTCTCACTCCACTTAATTCCTCGTAGTGCGTAGATACAGTACCGATTGTTTTGCCTAACCGATCCATTTTATCAGTAAACTTTTCCCATTGTTCTCGGAATGTTACAACTAATTTCTGCATTTCTCCTGCTTTTTGCTCCATATGAAAATTTGATACAGCCTGGCGAATTAGAGATAATATCGCATAAAGAGTCACAGGAGAGCATAGGAGTATCTTTTTGCCCAATGAAAAATCTATCAATTCCTTGTCTTCCTGGTTGAGGAATGAATAAATACTTTCATTGGGAATAAACATCAGTACATAATCCACCGTGCCGGCATTGGGATCAATATAGGATCGACCGGATATTTCTTTTACGTGATTCCGTACATCTTTCAAAAAAGCCTTTTTCTCGGATTCCTGTTCAGTTTCATTTTCTGATGCCAGAAAATTCTCATAATGACTCAACGGAAATTTCACATCCATATTGATGTGTTTTCCATCTGGAAGATTGAATTTGAAATCAGGACGGTCTGATCCTTCTTGCGATTGCTTTTCGTAATTAATACCTTCCGCAAGTCCAATAAAAGCCAGAATGTCTTCCACCATACGCTCACCCCATTGCCCTCGAGCTTGCGAACTGGATAGTATTTGCCGTAATTGTGTTGTTGTATCGGATAATTCGGAAATTCCTTTACTTGATGATTCCATTTGGCTGGTAAGTTCAGTGGTTTGCTTATTCAGCCCCTCCAGCTGTTTTTTCATTTCCACTAAACTGGAATCAATAAGTTTTTTCTTTTCATCCAGTTGAGCGTCGCTGCTTTTCATGAGATCACCAAACTTGCTCTCGGCAATTTTCATGAATGTTTCAATATTCTGATCTAATGCTTCTTTTGACAGATTTCCAAATGCATCCTTAATTTGCTGCTGATCAGGAACATTATCCTTTTTTAACAGCAATAAAACGATTACGCCAATGGCAATTCCGAGGAGTAATAATAAGATTCCAGTGGTTATAGTCATGGTGAAAACTAATAAATTTGGAATGAATTAACCGTGTTAATTCTCACTCACCAACACCTTTTAAACCTAACTCTTCTGCTTTTTCTTTTAGAGCATCAATAACAAATTGTATATGCTCTGTTAAATCTACGCCTACTTCTTCTACGCCTTGAAAAATGTCATTCCGGTTCACACTGGCTGCAAAAGATTTTTGCTTCAATTTTTTCTTCACAGATTTAGGTTTCACTTCAAGGATTGATTTTGAGGGACGGACATAGGTTACAGCGAAAATAAAACCGGTTAATTCATCGACTGCGAATAATGATTTTGCCATATCTGTTCCCCGTGGAACTCCAGAATAAGTTGCATGTCCCATAATTGCCGTACAGATGGATTCAGGATATCCGTGTTCTTTTAATATTTCATTTCCTTTTGCAGGGTGTTCTTTTTCTGTCGGATACATTTCATAATCGAAGTCATGAAGCAATCCCGTTAATCCCCATTCTTCTACATCTCCATTATATTTTTCCGCCATTTTACGCATGGCTTGTTCAACACCAAGTGCATGCCTACGCAACGAATCACCTTTTGTATATTCATGAAGAAGCGCTAATGCTTGTGCTCTTGTGGGGTAATTGTCAATCAACTACAGACCTATGGCATCTAAAACAAGTCGAATCACATTCCCCGTGGCACCCGCTTTGGGCCCGTAAGGTTTTTCCTTGTCATCCCAAGCCGTTCCGGCAATATCGTCCCAAGCCGTTCCGGCGATATCAAAATGACACCAGGGGATACCTTCACGCACAAATTCCTTGAGAAATGCTCCGCCGGCGATAGTGCCTGCCTGTCCGGGTGAGCCCATATTCTTCACATCAGCAATCCTGGATTGAACCTGTTCGCAATATTCTTCCCAAAGGGGAAATTCCCAAACCTTTTCGCCAGTCCTTGCTGATGATTTTTTCACTTTTTCTATAAGCTTTTCATCAGTTCCCATAATACCAGTGGCTATATGGCCTAAAGCAATAATTACAGCTCCGGTCAATGTAGCAAAATCAAAAATGAAGGCCGGATCGTAATGCTTGCTCACATAGCTCAATGCGTCTGCCAGGATCAGTCGCCCTTCTGCATCAGTATTCAGAACTTCAATAGTTTTTCCATTGTACGCCGTGAGAATATCACCGGGTTTATAGGCTTTTGAACCACTCATATTTTCCGTTGATGAAATAGCAGCTACTACGTTTATTTTGGGTTTTAGAGCAGCAATCGCATGCATACAACCTAGCACAACAGCTGACCCGCACATGTCAAATTTCATTTCATCCATTTTTGAAGCGGGTTTGATTGAAATACCACCAGAGTCAAAGGTCAACCCTTTTCCGACTAACACTTTTGGTTTTACAGACTTTTTTGTTCCCCAATATTCCATAAGAATGAATTTTGGAGGTTCATCTGTCCCTGCGGCGACACCGGCTAAACCACCCATTCCTATTTCTGTAAATTTTTCACGATCAAAGACTGATACTTTCATTTTGCCCTTACGACCAATCTTCTTTGCATCGTTTGCTAACCGTGAAGGTGTACTCACATTTCCAGGATGATTGCCCAAATCACGGGCAAAACAAACACTTTTAGCAATTTCCGCACCTTTACTTAATCCAACATGAGATCCGCCGGAAACAGTTACTTTTTTCAATTCAAACAATTCATCTTTCTTTTTTGTCAGATAATCATTGAACTGGTAACTGCCCAAGATCAATCCTTCTGCCAATGCCTGGCCAAAATCTGCAGTACCTTTTCCACCAAAATTTTCGCATGCTATATGGGTATATTTTTTTGTGATGGCCTTTTTTGCCAGCGAACCACCTACTTTTCGAATGGATTCATTATTAAAATCTTTTGATTTTCCCAAACCAATGACGATAACCGGAGATTGATCAGAATAAAATATCTCCATTTCTCCTTCTTTTCCTTTTATGTCATTCCGTTTATATGCTACGGAGATTTGTCCATTAAGGGTTTTATCAACAGATTTTCCTCTGGATGTTAATGTCCCGTCTTCAAATAGACCGATTGCAATTGCATCCGATTTAATACTGTCTAATGCATCAGTAGTATGATTTAGTTTAGATAAATGAGCCATAATTTCCTCGTTTAATTTGAATTACAATAAATTTTGGGTCATGAAATTAGGATGAATCATGAACCGCTGCAACGGTATCCGACAGGAAATATTCGAGAGGCCTATTCCAATCGATATTCAAGATTTGTTCATCTACTATTTCACCATGTTTGTACACTTTCAGAACGTGTTCACCTGACTCAACTTGAAGTTTTATTTTTTTATCCCACCATTCATGTTCATCATCAAGCACATACTTTAATCCTTCTTCATTAGTCATGAAATGGAGAATGTTCAATCGATTTAATCGAAATTCTATATTTGCTTTTTTTGCCGGTTGAATATCTAATGTCTTTTTCAAAGGTGCATAACCTTCTTTAAGTAGTTTAAATGAATGTTCTCCATTTGACAAATTCAATATACCGAGAGGTGTTTCTCCTTTTATTTGTCCGTCGATGTATAATTCAGCTTCATCAGGCGTACTGAAAATAAATGCTTTAATTGTTTTTGATTGAGGCATTGCACTTATTCCAATTGAATCCAAAACTGATGACGTATTTCTCTCTTCTCCGCGTGTTGCAATTTTGGCAATATGCACCCCTTCAACTAATCCTGCCAATCCCACACCGCCGCTATCTGTTCGTGTGGAATTAGTAAATTCTTCTGATAAATAAATATATTGATTCTCATAATAATAAGGCACTTTATGTAATTGGAATTGTGAAAGAATAATTTCATTTTCACCCACATAAGAAAAAGAAATTTCTTCTTGTTGAAAATCACTTCCAATTGCTTTTAATACAGCCAAATTTCCATCGGGAGCAGCATTTAAATGATTTTCAGCAATCATAAATTCCAACGTATCTCCCGGGAAGAACATTTTTTGAATAATAGGTGCATTAAGCGATCCGCGGTGAAATATGGCAAAAATGTATGCTTCAGGCTCATAATCTCCATGATCCACAAAACCGATGATACGAACTTCATCAAATTGATAGCGAACGTAGACTTGCTCATTATCATCAATTAAAATGGGATTTGGATATGTAGCTGTCTGAAAATAAGAACACCCCCAAAATTGGAGGTGCGCCAGAAAAATTATCATAAATTTTACTTTATTATTCTTCACACGATTTACCATGCTCAAATTTATGGTATTCACCATTTTTATCCGTACAAACTGAAACCATTGTAATTAATGCTGTGCACGCTAATCGTTTACCACGTTCGCGTCCTTCAGCATAGGCCTCCACTTTAACTTGAAATGAAGATTTCCCGGTATTGATAACTGTACTTTCAAAATTAACCCATTCGCCTTTGTAAACAGGTTCTTTGAATTCCACTTTTTCTATAGCTCGAGTAACGGCGCCATTTGCTGCTGTACCTTCTAAAAATCTATAGGTTACTTTTGCTGCAGCTAAATCCATCCAAGACACCATCTGACCACCAAATAGAGTACCGATAATGTTAATATTATCCGGCATAACAATTTGAGAATATTTAGCTGTGTATTTCATGTATTACTTTAAGTCTTTCATTTATTTTACATTATATTAAAGTAAAGCCCCGCAATGTTACCCTCGAGAAAATCTTTTTCCCTGAAGAGCACGCCACACCTGCGGGGCTGATTAAATATTATAGGATATTCTATGTTGAAATCAATACTTTTTTCTAAATAGTAAAACAATTGTTACTCCGATAAAATAAAGTGGCTTTTTCCGTGATAAAGTCCGTCGGTTTTAGTCCTTCAAAATGTAAAGTTCTGTAGCCGAGTTCCACTGCCAACTCAAATCCGGGCTTATAATCCGGACGGTTTGAGTCATCCAGGATTAATATTCCTGTATCATTCAGTTTCATAAATCCTTCCCGCATACAATTTACACGGTCTTCCCCATCGATGATGACCACATCATATTTTTCATTTTCATTGTGGATAGCGCGGCAATATTTATTATTTACATCTGCTTCTTGAAAAATCAATTTTATATTATTCGGAACTTGTTCTTTTAACTTGTCATACCAATTTTTATCATATTCTACAGATGTTATCGACCGAACTTTCCTGGCAAAATACAATGTAGACGAGCCGCTTCCATATTCAAAAACTGTCATTTCTGCGCTCAATCTATGGTCAAGAAAAGCAATCAGTGAATAATTCATCCACGGTAACGGATCTCCAGTAGGTGAAGTGGGTATCCCTGACTGAAGACTTTTCATCCAACCAGTCTCATGCAGGTAACTTCCCGAATAATTCACCAAAAATTTATACGCTCTCAACCGGGTTATCATTTTATTAATAAAGCCCATAGATCATTTACTACTTTGTTTGGAACGAGCGAGCTAATCGTTCACCTTCATCAAAATCCACCTTAGATAACAAATATGCCCCACCAATGAATAATATTAAGATGGAAAGAATACCTATACGAACATTGCCGGTGACCAGCGTGATCCAGCCCATCATGATTGGTCCGATTACAGCTGCAAATTTTCCCAGCATATTATAAAAACCAAAAAATTCTGCTTCTTTCCCCTTCGGAACTAACCGTGTATACAGACTGCGGCTCAATGCTTGCACGCCACCCTGAAAAAGTCCAATCATAGCAGCTAAAATAAAAAAGTGATTTTTTTCTGTCATGAAGAATGCCAATAATGTCACCAATGAATATCCGCCGATTGCAATTAAAACAGCCTTCTTGGTTCCGATCTTGGACGCGAACCAGTTATACGCTAATGCAGATGGAAAAGCAATAAATTGAACCATGAGCAAAGCAGTGATCAAATCTCCAGCTTCAAATCCCAGCGAGGAGCCCATTTTCACGGACATTCTAATGATTGTGTCCACACCATCGATATACAGCCAATATGCCATTAAAAAGACACCTATAACTTTTAATTCGCGAATATGATAGAATGTCTGACGTAGTTGACGATATCCTGCAGTGATAGCTTTATGCAGTGCTAGTGGATTATCCACTTTGGGTTCAGGAACAAATAGAATAAGAGGTATCGTGAAAAGTCCCCACCACACTGCAACTGAAAGAAAAGACAGTCTAATAGCGGTTGAAGCATCGGCTATTCCAAACCAACTAGGATTTAAATACATGAGCACATTGACCAAAAAAAGCAAGCCGCCGCCAATATAACCAAGAGCAAATCCTAAAGATGAAACATAATCCATTTTCTCCTTGGGGGCAAGTGACGGCATTAAAGAATCATAAAATATATTTGCGCCCATAAATCCTACAGATGCTGCGATATACAAGAGAACGGCCATCTGCCATTGACCTTGTTCAACCATGTATAATCCACCGGTCATAACCACGCCCATATAACAAAAGAAAATGAGAAATTTCTTTTTTGCAGATCCGCGATCGGCAATTGCTCCGAGAAAAGGTGCTAATGCTGCAATAAGAATAGACGCCAATGAATTTGCCCAACCTAATTGATAGGTGCTTTGGATTACATCGTCCGGATTAGACCAGTATTTTTCGAAAAATATAGGGAAAAAGCCAGCCATAACCGTTGTAGAAAATGCCGAGTTTGCCCAATCATACATGGACCAGCTTAATATTCTTTTTCGTTCTAATGTCATTTTATTGTGTTTTTAATCTACCACGCTTGAGCATAAACGACTAATTGAATCCATGCAGAAAAATCACTGAATGAATTCCTGGTTACAATTGGAATGGAAACTCCTCCCCGTAATTCAAACGGAATTGGACCGATACGCTTTAAGGGGTTAACGTTATGGAAAGCTACTTCAGCAAATTGTCTGACAACAGTTTTTCTTGTATCATAATTATCCTTACGATAACTCATCCACTTATCCCAAACAGGATCATTGGAAAAAAACGTATCCCGGCCTTTCACATACATTGACGCGCCACCTGAAACGGACACCCAATCTGGAATGAGTTCCAATTTCCCTTGTGCCATGGCAAATAATTCATTTCCCTTATTAATTGTATGCTTTACTCCAATAGTCGCAGCAATACTATCCGGATTTAACGTTTTAAAATTCACGAAGGAAATGGGAGTATTCACTCGAGTCTGACTATAAAACCCGGTTCGAACTAACCAATTAATATTAACCTGCCTTCGAAGAATGGTTTTGAACAATTCCCCAAACAAGGAAATGTTATACCTTGAAACGCCATCACCTAAAGGTAATGTTTTAAAATGTGATTGAGCCGCTGGGATTCCACTGCTGTATGAATATGTATGCAATCTGTCAGCAGAGCCCAGCAAAACCGATAAACCGGTGTAGATTGAAAAATTACCTGATTCACTCCATGCCGGATTTCCGAATAACAAAAATTTTAATCCAAGTTCCACATCGCCCAAACCGGAAGTTGTACTTTTAGAGGGATAGTAATAATTAAGCAGATCATCTATGGTAACTGCAGATGTATCTTTCGTTGAAAAAGGATTGTATTCTGCACCATAGATTCCACTGACAAAGGGATCTCCTCCCATAGCCCAACGCAATGAATTACTTCCCTCCCAATCATAAAAACGATTGCGTATCAAATGCAGATTAATATCATAATGATTGGCCAAAGCAGAATCCATAGTCGCCATTACTCCCTGATGATATTCACCAAAAGCATTTAAACCTGCAATTTCATCTGACGTCCACTCGGATGTCCTGTTTTGGGAAACATAGGAAAAATATGGGATATTCATTTCAAAGGTTAACCTATTTGATAATCCATATTCTATCTTGAAGTCCACTCCCCAGGATATTTTACTGATTTCCTGATCCAGACTACCGCTAACAGATATTGAATCATTACCAAAGAAATCTGTACTTAAATCGGGAATGGAATCGTTGTAAATGGTATTATAATATTTGATATACTCACCGACAGTATAACTAGAATTAAATCCAAGCGTGTCTAAATTATGGAGATCATTTTCACTGGCATAATACCCATCCACTACATAACCATGATCAAAATAGCGTTTGCCATAATTCGCCAAATTAAATGACATATTCGGAAGACCCTTAACTCCACCGGGACCGATATAACTTCCGTTTGTAAATGAAGGCTTTACACTGATCCGCCACACGTTTTCAGGAACAGTAAAATGAGTTTGTGAGAAGGAAAAAGTAAAAAGGAAAAAGTAAGAAGGAAGAAGGAATTTTACTGTTTTCATTTGTAGAGTAAAAACCGTTCCCTGAATTTACTGAAGCGAATCACATCCATCACCCATTGTGGAGGGAGATATTCCGGAGTTTTTCCCTGTGCGGCAAATGCCGTCAATAAATTGTGCCCAAATAATTTATTGATATAATCATCATGGATCCATTCAAACTGCCGTGGATAAAGCTGGTAAGCCAGAATCATTATCGCTGTTGATGTGGCTAAAGGATCAAATATTTCCCGATCGGTAATTTCAAATTCAATTCCGCTGCATTTTTCCCGATAATATAACGGTACTGAACCATCGCCCTTACTTTGGGTAGGGGTATATTGAATATGCTTGAATTTTACTCCCGGTAAATCCAGGTTCTTTATTTTCTGATAAAAAACACGTCCGGAAATCCAAGGTGCTCCAGCACGAAAATAAGGTTTTGTCGTTCCCTGTCCCCAATTCAAATTGGTACCTTTCAGCAAATTCATTCCCACATATGCAAGGCATGCTTCTACATCAACTAAACCGGGCGCCAGCGGTGTGAATGGTAGATCAACATCATCGGCCCACATGGATCGCTTCCAATTAGCCATAGGAATTACGGTTAACTCTGTACGCTGTAAATCTTTCACCCAACCCATTTCATTCACCATGAGCGCATATTCGCCAATTGTGAGTCCATGGCGAATGGGGACGAGATGATATCCTTCGAATGACTGGTAAGCTGTCCGCATGACAGGACCATCCATTCGATCTCCCCTAATGGGATTTGGTCTGTCAAGTACTATGACCGGTTTATGGAGTTCGCTGGCTACTTCAAATATTTTTGTCAACGTGGTCATATAGGTTGTATAGCGCACGCCTGTGTCTTGTAAATCCACTAAAACTATATCTACATCACGGATAGTCCATTCCGGCGGTTTTACAAAACGGTCCAGTAAATTGACTATACGTGCACCTGTATTCGGGTCTTTCTCCACTTTTCCAATGATTTTGGTTTTATTAACCTGATCTCCAAAAAGTCCATATTGAGGAGTCAAAATCACATAGGTATAAATGTTCGGCTGATCTTTCAGAATATCAAGAATATGACGACCATTGCGATTCACAGCTGTTTGATTGCAAAAGACTGCGATCGTTTTACCATGCAAGGGTTTGAAATCCATTTGTTCAATTACATCCAAACCGGAGTACACTTGGGGCATGAACGACAAATCCGGAACCTCTTCTACTTTGCTGTACTGAAAATCGGCCCCTCTCAGACTCATAAACAAAAAGGGGAAAATTATTAAATATCTAAAAATATTTTTTTCCATTTTAATCCTACGAATCATGTCGCCGGGAAAATACGGATTGAAACACAAATACCACGGCAATATTTACACATACAGCCAAGAGAATAAACCATGTCCAGGCAATATCGTTTTGTTGGGCGATGTACACGGTGAACAAACTGGATAATAGACCGATTATTAAGCTGATGGGTCGAAACTGCCACTTAAGTTTACTAATAATAAAAAGGGACAGCAACCCGCCATAAGTATAAGATGCTATCTGCAAGCCCATTTCTACGATAGCTTTATCGCTCTCGTCGAAAATCATGGCAATGCCAATGAGTACTGCGGCCCAAACAATGCTCGTTTTTTGAGCTGATTTAAGATCAGCATCTTTTTTAAACCAATCACGCAATGTAGATGACGCCAGCGAATTGATGGACGAACTTAATGTGGACATGGCCGCCGATAAAACACCTGCCAGCAATAAGCCCCTTAATCCAATGGGCAATTCATTAATGATGTAATGTGCAAACTCCCGATCTTTAGGCAATTCCATTCCACCCAAAGAAACGTAAATCAGCGAACCAGCAAGGAGGAAAAGTGTAAACTGCAGAAATACAAAAAATCCGCTGCCGATCATGGCTTTTTTTGCAGACTGTAGATCTTTGCACGTGAGCGTGCGCTGTACCATCATATAATCAGCTCCATGGGACGCAAATGATAAAAATATACCACCGATAAATGCAGACCAAAATAGCCAGGGATTTGTGGATAGATCACCGCCAAAGCGAAAAATATTCAATTTACCATCGTGTAATAAATCGGCAATGAAGCCCGCAGGAATTACATCCGCCTGGGAAAAAATATGCACAATCACTATGACTCCGCCCAGTAAGTATAAAACAAATTGAAAACTGTCCACCCACACCACTGTTCGGATGCCGCCTGAAACTGTATAAATCAACGTGACGATACCGATGACCAAGACTGCCATTGGCAATGACCAACCCGTTAAAACCTGGACAATGACAGCTGTGGCTAAAAAGCGAATGCCATCTGCTAAAATTCGTGTAATCAGAAATATTCCTGAAGCCAGTTTTTGAATTTCAGGACCAAATCGTTTTCCTAACACTTCATAAATAGATACTATTCCGGTATCGAAGTAAGCAGGAAGCAGAAAAATACTCACGAGGATTCTGCCAACGATATAGCCCATAGCCAGTTGTAAAAAAAACCAATCACCCCTGTAGGCTAACCCGGGAACGCTCACAAAAGTCAGCACAGACGTTTCTGTAGCAACGATGGAAAACATAACCATGACCCAGTGCTGGGACCGGCCGGCCAGGAAATAGTCTTCTGCGGATTTATTTTGCCTGCCCTGCCATACTCCCCACCCAGTGGTGAGCGCCAAGAAACCAACTATAATTATTAAATCTAATGTATGGATCTGTTCACCTTCGTCATTTTATAAGCTATAAAATTACGCGCACTACATAATATTATTTAAAATACTTTTTACTTGAACCTATACTGCATCTAGCCCCACTTTTCAATTAGCTATGGCAGATCAGGAACAGAATTCTTCAGGCGGTTTTTCCAAAACGACCAATTTCAAATGGTTGGCCGTGGGCCTGGTGCTCTTCATTCTCATCGGATTTGTCATGCCCCTGCCCGCGTCCATGTCCGAAAAGGCGACGTCTGTTTTTTCTGACTTATCATCCGATGACGTAGCCGTCAAAGCAACGCATATCCAAATTATCATCGCCCTGTTGGCAGCGTGTACTATCTTTTTTGCCACGGAAGCTATTCCCATGCCGGCCGTGGCTTTGCTAATCGGATTGGTCCAATTATTTTTTGGCATCACAGCACCGTCGCATATTGTTTCCACCTATGCTCACGATGCTGTTTGGTTTATTGCAGGATCGTTGGCTATCGGCGCAACACTGGTAAAATACGGACTGGACAAGCGAATCGGCATGCTGGTGATGAAAATGTCCGGCTCCAAAACGCGGATGATCGTTGTTGGTCTTTTGCTTGGCACAGCCATTCCGTCCGCCTTTATTAATGAAGCTTCCATTGCGCCAATGTATGTTCCCATCGCCCTGGCGTTGTATACGCTTACCAATAAAACAATCCCGGCGCCTAATCTTGGAAAATTGCTCATGATGTCCATCGCAGTGGGATGTATGATCGGTGCACCCATGAGTCCATCCGGTGGTGCACGGAATGCAATTATGATTGGATTTTTATCCAATATCGGCGTTGAAGTTTCCTTCTTCCAATGGATGTCAATGGGTGTTTTCTACACGTTTGCCATGTCCATATTGATGTCTTTTATACTGCCAATGGTCTTTAAACCGGAAGTCAGCGATCTTTCTGAAGCGGTATCCACATTAAAGTCCGACCTGGAAAAACACGGTAAAATGAATGCCAAGCAATATCTTGTTGCCGGAATAATGCTTTTGGTTGTTTTCATGTGGATTACAGACAAATCAGTCACAAGGAGTTTACTGGGGTTTTCCTTGGGTCTCGGCGGTGTGGCCATTTCCGGGGCTGTCCTTTATATGCTACTGGGATTAGCTTCCTGGAAGGATTATGAAGAACATGTCAGTTGGGGAGTCATTATTCTTTATGCCGGCGCCATCAGCCTTGGAACTGTTTTTCGAGCCTCAGGCGCTGCGGGCTGGTTGGCAGATAGTATTATTGATTTGTTAGCACCCTTGGGTATTGATTCGGGAATTGCCTTGATTTTATTGGTTGTTGCCATTGGAGCCAGCCTTACAAACTTAATGAGCGCCGGAGCAACGGTGGCGGTGATTGGCCCTGTTGTGCTGGATATGGCACAGAGTTCCGGAACAAATCCTTTACTGGTTGGCGTAGGGCTGGCCATTGCTACATCTCTCGCTTTCTGGCTTGTCATCGGAACACCGGCTAGTTCAATTGTTTACTCTGCTGGTATGCTTGACGCGAAAGATTTTATCCGCCTGGCTATGTTCGCCTGGCCTGCAGCTTTGGCCGTAATGGCTGCAATGGTATCATTGTATTGGGCTGGAATTTTAAGAATACCTGTTTTCCTGGAATGAGGTTTATATGAATGAAATATTGATAACTGTAATCGTTTTAATCTTATTTCTGCTTATGTTTCTCTTTGGTCGAAAGGAACAAGTCTCGCAAGCAGCATTAGATAAAGAAGGTTTTAAAGCCGAAAAGGATTCATGGTCTAAAGAAGAAATAAAAAGCCATAGTGATATTGATTCCACCCGGGATGAAATGATTCAGTTGATTGAGATGAAATTAGATGCCGACCCCGATGAAGGGATTCACTTTAAATACATTATTAATGAATGGGCTGACTTGAAAAAACGAGTGTTTAGCGAACGGCGATCATGGGTGAGAAACCCAGAAAAGGATTCTGAATAATATTTATGGGTAGATGTTATTGCGGGAAATCGTTACGAAATGACAACTAAACCTACAGTCGTCCATTGCCATTGCAATAAATGCGGTTCCTCCATTAGTTATTATTAGCGGGACCGACGTTACACTCAAGAACTCTCCCGACTAGATAATTTAAAAACGATACTATTTAAGGCAAATAAACCCGTTCTGTGCGGCCATGAATGCCGGTAGACAAAACGTAGGGAGTAGAATTAATTTGCTGGGCGATTTCTTCCATATGTAATGAATCTTTCCCATTTTCTCCAAACAACAATACTTCATCACCTATTTCAGCTCTATCATCACCAAAATCAACCATAAATTGATCCATGCATATCCGTCCAGCAATTGGATAAGGTTTACCCTTAAATGTGACATACCCTCCTTCATACCAGGCTCTAGGAAAACCATCAGCAAAGCCAGTTTGGACCACTGCTATGGTTGTATCTTTTTCTGATTCCCAAACACCGCCATAGGACACCTTTGTTCCAGCTTTGACCCGCCGAATACTGACAATAGGTCCACGAAACTCCATGACAGGTTTAATGTCCATATCTGTGGGTACTTCATCAGATGGAAAGGCACCATATAACAGTATTCCAACCCGGACAATATCATAACTGGTATGAGGCATATTGATTACCGTGCCGCTATTGGAAAAATGGCGATACTTAAATTGGATACCCATTTTATCAGCCAGTGACAGTACAAGTTTAAATTGCTCTAATTGCCATTCAGCATACGATAAATCACCCTCATCCGCTGTGGCATAATGACTATAAATTCCTGTGCAATTGAGTCGTGGATTAGCACTTATTTTTTGTAATACTTCACCAGCATTTTTGAAGGGAATACCCAGCCGATTCATCCCTGTATCTACTTTGAGATGAAATTTAGGACATGTACCATATTTCTTTTCAAATTCTTCCAGCAATGCTATATCGTTAACCCCGGATAAATTTAATGTAATATTATTTTCAGTAGCATCTTCCAGAAAATCTTTTTGCATACGAGAAAAAATCATAATGTCTGTTTGGATACCTGCATCGCGGAGTTCCATGGCTTCGTCAAATGTAAAAACTGCCAAAAATGTACACCCCTCTTTCAAAAGAGCATTTGAACATTCAACTGATCCATGGCCATAACCATTGGCTTTAACGACACACATCATTGGACTCCCGCCAATTTGATCCTGAATTACGCGGTAATTATGAATCAACCGATCCAGATGTATATATGCTTTGGGGCCTACCATATGTAAACAAACATCATAAATGACTATATGTTTCTAATAAATATGATTTTAGTTCAAAAATATTGTTAAAAATTTGAGTTGAACAGGACATGATCCAACCACTTAACTCTTCAATCGGAATTTGATTTATTAGATAGATAGGAATATTTTTATGATACGCCATAGTCACCTCTCCATGAGTACCGCCGCCTTTCAATACATCGCGATTCCATAAACAAATGACATAGTCAGACTTATTTATCACATTGTCCAGATCCAAATCAATTGCTTTGCGAACAAATTTCATAAATCGTTCGGGGTCAGATAATTTCCAGTCACGATAATCTTGAGCTTGGTACTTTTCGACCAATGACTGAGAAGAAACAACAGGATCGATTACATCGTGATTCAACTCCGTTTTAAGCCACCTTGCCATCTCTTCACGCCACAGGGCACCTTCATCGGCGGCTTGTTCCATGGCGCCGCTCAAATAAGCAATCATTGTTTCATTTTCCGTTTCAATAGAAAACTATTTATTACAATTAATAATAGCGTAATGATGATAGATGCTACTGTGTTGTGCGTGTCGAAGGTGTGGATAAAAAGAATTGAGCGACATGCAATACTAACCATGCTCAAAGGGAAATATTGAAAAATAGTACTCATTGTTAATGGGAAAAATTCGAATTCAATAAATAAACCACAGGCAAACATAATGGAAATCAGTGTAGTTAAAAGCGCTGAAATAAATACAGAGATTCGTTCAGTTAATAACGATAATAGAATGATAATATTCCCATAAAGAAGAGTAAAAATGATAGAATACAAAATAATATATCCAATATGACCTATGATGACTGCTTGTGGAAAAAGAATACTGTAAATGCTCAATCCAATGGCAATGATAACCATCACTTCCAAAAGAGAACTGAATAAAATACCCAATATGATGGTTGATTTTCTAATGGGAGCCAACGTCATGGAGATCAATGCTTTGTTGTGAATACGCAGATCAAAGAAATCCCTGTAAATCAAAGGTGTAATTAATACAGCAGCCATAAACATCATTAATCCCGGAAGAACCCATACTTCGTAGGACTGGCCATTAATACTATTGATAATAATATTTTTTGTACCAAATACGGTTACAATTGATAATATTAATGGAACGATAAACGCAAGAGCTATTGACGATATGAGGCGATTGCGAATCAACCACCATCTTCGAATAATAAAAGCACTCATCCGTCCATGCCCTTTTGAGCAAATGCTGAATCCAAAAGATCCTGCAGTGATAATTTTTCTATAGACAGGTCTTTCATTAAAACACCGGTACTAGCATTCAGTACTTCAAAAAATACCTTTCGTGATCGTCCATAAAAATGAAATGTATTTCCCACTTTAGTCGGATTGACAACAGTAGATATTCCACACAATGAATTATACAATTCATCTGATAATTCCTCGAACTCAATTGCGAATTGATGATATTCGAGCGTGCTTTCCAGTAATTTATCCAAGCTGCCATCCAACAAAACACTACCATTATGAATGACCATAATTCTATCGTTTGCTGCTTCGATTTCCGGTAAAAATTGACTGGAATAAACAATCGTTTTATCACCGCGGAACTTTCGCATAAGGTCCCATGTGAGTCGCCTCGATTCTGCGTCCATAAAGGCAGTCGGTTCATCCATGATCAAAATTGTCGGATCATGAGCGAGGGCTCGTATTATCATCGCTTTTTTCTGTAGACCTTGGGGAACTCGGCCCGCCATGGAATACAGAAAATCTCCCATGTCTAAAGCATGGCTATAATCATTTATACGAGATTGAATCCTGTCTTTATGTTCGCCGTATAATCGTGCGTCAAATTGGATATTCTGCTCCAACGTAAGCCACGGGTCCAGATCGATATCATGGGGAATAAATGCCACCGTTTGACGTGTTTCAATACGACGCTTTTCAGTATCGAGTCCGTGTAGAAATACAGCACCATAATTGGGATTTTCCAATCCGGCAATCAAACGCAGCATGGTTGATTTTCCAGCATCATTATCTCCCACCAAAGCAACAATTGTTCCCTTTTCAATGCCGAAGGTCAAGCCAGCCAAGATAGTCTTACCCCCTACTAGTTTACCGACTTTTTTGAGTGTTATACTTGCTTCCATTTTTAAGCTATAGAGTTCACAGAGATTTTTACAATAATTTTAATTCTATTTTCCATGTTCCATCTAATGCGCTTCAAACCACGAATCTCCGACACCAGATTCAACAATAACGGGTACATCCAGCTTGAGCGCTCCTTCCATTTCTTCTACCACCATTGCTTGTAAATCGTTCAATTCATCTTTTGACGCTTCAAATAATAATTCATCATGGATTTGCAAAACCAGCTTTGATTTCATTTTTTCACTTTTTATACGTTTGTGAATGCGGATCATAGCCAATTTAATCATTTCCGCCGCCGTCCCTTGAATGGGCATATTTATTGCCATCCGCTTTGCTGCTTCGCGGTGCATATGATTATCGCTATTGATATTCCACACCGGTCGACGTCGGCCTAGCATAGTTTCAACAAATTTGTCATTTTCTGCTTTGTTAACAGTCGATTCGATATAATCACGTATTCCAGCAAAACGCTCGAAATAACGATCGATAATTATTTGAGATTCAGTTCTGGGAATCCCAAGTTCCTGACTCATACGAAATGGTCCTGCACCGTACATAATACCAAAATTCACAATCTTGGCTACTCGGCGCATTTCCGGTAAAACATCTTCAATGGGAACACCATAAATATCGCTGGCGGTGCGAGCGTGAATATCCTCTCCATTGGCAAAAGCAGATTGCAAACCTTTATCAGCGCTTAAGTGAGCCATTACGCGCAATTCCACTTGGGAATAATCAGCAGAAAAAATGACACTATTTTTATCCTGTGTCGAAAAGGCTTTTCGGATCTCCCTTCCTTCTTCAGTACGAATGGGGATATTTTGGAAATTGGGATTGCTGGATGAAAGCCGTCCCGTGGCTGCTATTGTCTGACTGAATGAACTGTGAATCCGTTTAGTTTCCGGATGAATATGTTGGGGAATAGAGTCCAGATATGTATTTTTCAATTTATTCAATTTCCGATATTGGAGCATGAGTCCCGGCAATGGATGTTCGTCCCGCAGTCTTTCCAATACATCTTCTGCAGTGGAACGTTTTTTAATTTGCGGTAATCCTAAAATATCGAATAAAATATTGGCCAATTGCTGAGTGGAATTAATATTGAACTCTGTCCCGGCCTGTTTAAGAATATCTGCTGATAAACCATCCAGTTTTTTTCCGAATTCTGCTGATTTATCTAATAGTTGTTTTTCATCTACAAACACACCGTCATATTCCATATCAACCAATACCTGCACCAAAGGCAACTCAACCGTATTATAAAATTCTGACAGATTTTCATCATCAAGTTTTTCTTGAAATAATTCAGTAAGCTGCAAAGCAATATCCGCATCTTCCGCAGCATAAAACGATGCTTGTTCTAAATCCACATCGCTCATAGGAATTTGGTTCTTCCCTTTGCCAATTAAGTCTTCAATAGGGATCATTCTATAATTAAGATATTCCAGGCTCAAATTGTCCATTTTATATGAACGGCCTTCCGGCTTAATAAGGTGCGCAGCCAGCATGGTATCAAATGCAATCCCCTCTACATTTACACCATGATTTTTCATAACTAGTGCATCAAACTTGATATTTTGTCCCGTAATCTTTATTTTGGGATTTTCAAGTATAGGCTTTGCAAGATCCAACACAATCTTGAGATCATCGCTTCCAAAGTTGTTTTTGGACTTTTCTCCATATTGAATCGGTATATAAACGCTTTCATCTTTTGCAGTTGAAAAACTCATACCAACCAAAGCCGTTTGCATGGGAGAAACGGAATCTGTTTCAAGGTCAAAAGAAACAAGTTTTTCTTTAGATAATATATTAAAGTATGACTTTAACTCATCTCTGTTAGTAATTGTATTATAATTCTTATCATCTTTACTCTCTTCTACAACGGGATTCCCGCCAAATTCCTCTAATTGCTTAATTAGTGCATTGAATTCCAATTCAACAAATAGAATCGACAATGCATCAACATCAAATTCTTTTCGTTCAAACTCCGATATTTTACAATCCAGATCCATATCCGTTATAATAGTAACCAATTCCTTACTTAAATGGGCATTCTCCTCACCATTAAGTAAACCTTCCCGCACACGTTTATTCGAAACATGTTCAGCATTCTCCAGTGATTTTTCCAATGATCCGTATTCATTAATCAATTTAGCTGCTGTTTTCTTACCTACACCCATTACACCAGGAATATTATCAGAAGTATCACCCATAAGCCCCAGATAGTCAATGAATTTATCTGGAGAAACGCCCCATTTCTCTTGCACTCCTGCAGGATCGATTATATTTATGTCTGTCGATCGAACAATGGGTGAATAGAGAAAAATGTGATCCGTAATTAATTGCGCAAAATCTTTATCGCCGCTGAAAATATATACATCCAATCCTTCTGCTTCTCCCTCTTTAGCTAATGTTCCAATTACATCATCCGCTTCAAATCCGGCTTTGCTGATATTAGGTAACTTCATTGCATCCAACAGTTTCCAAAGGTGATTAAGTTGATCTTGAAGTTCCTGAGGCATTTCATCGCGATTGGCTTTGTATTCAGGATATCGCTCGTGTCTGAACGTCTTTTCTTTGCGATCAAAGGCTGTAGCGATATAATCGGGGTTTTCCTTGCGAATAAGACGGAAGATCATATTGATGAAACCGAAAAGTGCGCTAGTATGCTGGCCGGAAGTTGTAATAAGCGGATTACGGATCATGGCATAATGCGCCCTGAACAGTAAAGCATAGCCATCTATGAGAAAAAGTCGTTTACGTTGAGATTTTTTGGTGGACATAAGAAGATGAAATTAATATAAATACTTTCCGAAAACACAGACCGAATATAATTTTTCATTGTAATTTTCAGATCAAGATCGAACAATTCACCAAATTATTGATGAAGCATTGTTTTGTCATATTGGAATTATATTGCCGGAATATTTAAAGAACTATAAAGAAATTAAACTGGTCGCTCCGCTAATTCCACCAGCACACCACCGGTGCTTTTTGGATGAATGAAGGTTACTAAATAACCTTCAGCGCCGACTTTTGGTTCGTCATAAATCACAGAAATATTATTTTCCTGCAGTTCAGAAATGGCTTCGCGGATATTATCCACTTCAAAGCAAATATGATGAACACCAACTCCCCTTTTGTCAATATACTTTGCAATGGTAGAATCCTCACCCATGGCTTCTAATAATTCTATTTTCCCTCTGCCTGTAGTGTAAATTTCCGTAGTGACTTTTTCAGATTCCACTGTTTCCGTCCTGGAATGGTCCAATCCTAATACGTGCTTCCAGAATGGTGAATTTTCAGCCAATGAATTGACAGCAATGCCAATATGTTCTATTCCTTTAATCTTCATAATTTAAATTTTGTCATCTTGATGCCGATTTATCGGGAGAAAGATCTCAAGCAAATAACTTTAAAATGAACACATGAGATTCTTCCTCACTTCGATCATCAGAATGACATTTTATTTTAATCCTTTAACTGTTGAATTTAATTGCAATCCTAACCCATTTCCATCCGGGATTACAACTTTTCCATCTTCAATCTGCACACCACTATAAGGATCGTTATCAATTAATAAATGTCCATCCAGATCAGCATAATCAATTAGCGGAGAGAGATGTGCTGCAGCTGTTATACCAATTGAGGATTCCACCATACAGCCCAGCATGATCTGCAAACCTCGTTCACGAGCCATATCGATCATTTGTTTTGCTTTGAGCATACTCCCACATTTCATGAGTTTAATGTTGATTCCATCAAACGCATGGGCGATTTCAGGGATATTTTCCGGATAGAGGCAGTTTTCATCTGCAAATAGAGGTATGGGTGACTTTTTCTTTAATTCTGCTGTTTCATGCAGATTTGCAGCCGGTAAAGGTTGTTCAACAAATTCAACATTATTATCTGCCAGCCATGAGCACATTCCAATTGCGGTATCCAAGCCCCATCCTTCGTTTGCATCCACACGAATCACCTTATCTGTTACAGCTCGAATGGCATTGATAATTTCTTTATCATTTTCAGAACCCAGTTTCACTTTGAGAATATAATACGGTTCTGCTTCTTCTATTTTTTGAGCAATTAGATCCATATTTCCAATGGCAATGGTAAAGGATGTCAGTGGACCTGTGTTGGTTGTGACTCCAAAGAAATCCTTTATGGAAATACCTTCTTTTTGCGTCCACCAATCCAGATAAGCCATACTTAAGGCAACTTCCATAGCTTTTATACCATCACAATGCGGTAAAACAGTTTCTTCAAAAACTTCCGGATATACTTTTTCTTGTGGTAATTGAATTTTTTTTGCCAGTTTAGATAGGATCAAATCTGCAGATTCACCATAACGATCCGATGGCGATGCTTCTCCTCGGCCGACAATACCATCCTGTTCTAAATAAACGAATATTTCAGGATACGTTGCGTGGGTACTGCGTGCAATTCCAAAGGGATGTGTACAGCGCACATCATATTGTGTATAACTTAAGTTCATAGTTTAACTAAATAATTTAAGAACGGAAATTGGCTTTCCGTTTTTCAACAAAAGCGGACAAGCCCTCTTTAGTTTCTTCTGTAGAAAATAAATTCGCAAATGCTTTTACTTCAAACTCAAGACCATCCTCAATGGATTTGTTGAAACTTTCATGAATACAGTTTAGAGATTTCGCTATGGCATTTGGTCCATTATTCAGAATCTTTTTACCAATCTCTTTGCATGTATCCATAAGTTCTGTTTGAGTAACGACATGATTCACCAAACCGATTCGATGAGCTTCTTGTGCAGATATTTGATTTCCAGTTGTGATTAACTCATTAGCAATTCCGGTCCCTACAATTTTAGGCAGACGTTGAGTACCACCCCATCCAGGAATGAGACCCAGTAAAACTTCCGGCTGTCCGAAAATTGCATTCTCACTTGCCACACGAATATGACACGCCAATGATATTTCACAGCCGCCGCCAAGAGCAAAACCATTCACGGCTGCGATGACCGGTTTGGGTGAATTTTCAATAACCAACGTCATTTCTTGACCTGTTTTTCCAAATTCAAGTGCATCTTCAGCATTCATCTGCTGCATGGCTTTAATGTCAGCACCCGCTACAAACGCTTTTTCCCCACTTCCAGTTATAATAATAACACCAATTTCTTTATCTGCAATCATGTCTGAAACAGTAATTGATAATTCAGATACTACATCTAAATTCATAGCATTCATTGCATCAGGTCGATTAATTGTTATAACACCAATCCCATCTGATTTTTCTATAAATAAATATTTCATAATGGATTCTAAATTATTTCCAAAAAGTCCTGCTAAACAAAACCATAATAGTAAATATTTCAAGTCTGCCAAGCAGCATACAAAAGCATAACATCCATTTACCGAATGCCGGTAACAAAGCATAATTGTCCGTTGGACCGAATGCACCTAAACCCGGGCCAATATTTCCGATTGCAGAGGCAGCAGCTCCTATGGATGATTCGAGGTCTATATTCATGGTTGTAAGCACCAAAGTCGTTATGGTAAAAATGGACATGTAAAAAAGAAAAAATCCCAACGTATTACGAATGACATCTTCAGAAATAAAGCGGTTTCCAATTCGTATAGGAATGATTGCTTTTAAATGTAGCATTCGTCTAGTTTCCGTTGCCGCATATTTAAACAAGAGCATCAACCGTACAATTTTCATTCCACCGCCTGTCGAACCACCCATTCCTCCAACAAACATCATAAATAAAATCATAAATTGTGCAAAGAATGACCATAATTCATAATCAGCTGTGGAAAACCCAGTTGTTGTTAAAATGGATATCGTTTGGAAAAGTGAATCACGGAAATGTTTTTCTGACCACTCATTCACTCCGGCTGATACACTTGAGAAAATGAGAAAGGTAACAACAAGTATAATTCCAAAAAAAGCCAGAAATTCTTTATCCCGAAAATATGATTTCACATTTCCTGTGAGGGCAAGAAAATGAAGAGAAAAATTGATCCCGGCTAAAAACATAAAAAATATAATTATATATTGAATGGTTGCACTGTTGTAATAACCAATACTAGCATTTTTAATCGAAAATCCGCCAGTGGGCATTGTGGTAAAAGAATGGCAAACAGCATCAAACCATGGCATTCCACTTATGACTAATAACACAATTTGAGCTGCAGTGATACCAAGATAAACCATCCATAATATTTTTGCAGTTTCGCGGACTCGTGGACGAATTTTATCTGCGACAGGCCCCGGGACTTCTGCTTTAAATAATTGGACACCGCCCACACCTAATAATGGCAAAATAGCGATGTAAAAAACAATAATTCCCATACCGCCAATCCATTGAATAAATGATCTCCAAAATAGAGTTGCATGAGGCAGACTTTCAATACCATTTGGCAGATTAGGTAATGTTACAGAACTACCAATTATGGAGGCACCGGTTGTGGTTACACCGGACATGGATTCAAAAAAAGCATCCGTAAAATTTGGTATGACTCCGGAAATATAAAATGGTAATGCTCCGATCAATGCGGCCGTAATCCACGTAAAGGTTACAATAGCAAAACCATCTTTATTGGTTAATTTTCTGTTCTTCCTTGTGATTAACCAAACAGGAACTCCAAAAACAAAACATATCAACATTGACCACAAAAAACCATCGAGATCGTTTTCGCCATACCCATAAGCTATTGTTGAAGGGAATACCATAGATACGCCCAAAATCACTAATAAAGCGCTTAAAATGTTTAATATAGTGCGAATATTCATCAGGCTCGGAAGAGCTTGCGGACAGCATTGAAGGCTTCATTTTTGGCAAAAACCAAAACAGTATCTTCAGCTGTCAGGCGGGAACTCCCGCGGGCGATACTTAAATGTCCATGGTGATTAATTACACCAACAATACTTCCTTTTGGAAAAGAAATTTCTGATAATTCCATATGTGTCACACGACTTCCCGGATCCGGTTGGAGTTCCAATACATCTACATCAATTTCCTCAAACGTTATAACAGATGTATCTGCCAAGTCACTGCGAATTTTGCGAAGGATTGTATTGACAGTTGACATATTCTTACTAATAATCGGGCCAATTCCTAACTCTTGAATAATGGGTAAAAATTCTGTATTACTGACATGAATAATGGCTTGTTTAACTCCAAAATGATGAGCCAAAAGCCCAGAAAGTATATTCGTTTGTTCATTTTCTGTTACTGTAATAAAACTGTCAATTTCTTGAATATTTTCAGATTTGAGAAATTCCATATCCGTCCCATCCGCATTGATCACCAATATATTATCCATATGGTTGGCGATATGCTCAGCCTTATTTCTCTTACTTTCTACCAATCGTACGTTCATATCATCTTGCAGCTTTTCAGCTAAGGAACGACCAATTTTACTGCCGCCAATAATCATGACACGTTTGGAGTAGTCAGTTGTTTTGCCGAGCAATTCGATTAAACTGGGGACATGTTCCGTACGAAGTATAAAATAGACAATATCCCCTTCTTGGAATTGAAAATCAGACCAAGGTACAATTGTTTCTGTATTTCGTAAAACGGCAATAACACCAAACTTATAATCATCGGAATCTTTACAAATCTCTTTTACAGTTTTTCCAATTATTTTTCTACATCCATTACCGATCATAAATCCCAGCATTTGTAATCGACCACCTTCAAAATCCATCACTTGAGTTGCGTAGGGATGTCGAACCAACCTACTTATTTCCAAACACGCTTCACGTTCAGGATGGATTACAAGATCCACGCCGAATTTTTCAGGTTTTATGATCGAATCTCTGTCACTGTATTGTTGATTGCGTAAGCGGGCAATGATTCGTTTTGCACCCAATTCATGTGCTTGCTGTGCAGCAATTAAGTTTACTTCATCGAGGCGAGTAAGGCATAAAGTATAGTCTGCTTCTTCTACGCGAGCTTTATGGAGTATTTTTGGACTGGCCCCATTACCCTCCACATCAATGGCATCGAGGTTTTCGGTAATTCGACGACATTTCTCCGGATTGATATCTACGGCAGTAATATCGTGACCGTCTTCAATTAAGGCTTTGGCGACGTGGAAACCCACTTCACCTGCACCAATTAGTACTATTTTCATCAGACTGTTATTATAAGTGCCAAGTGAGAATGTATACAGTTAATAATATAAGAAAAAAGAAATATTGTTATTCTGATACACGATATATTTCAGCACCTAAAGAGCTAAATTTCTCCTCAATTTTCTCATATCCCCTATCAATATGATAGATTCGACTCACATCTGTTTGCCCTTCTGCCATTAATCCTGCCAAAATAAGAGACGCACTCGCACGTATATCTGTAGACATTACTTGTGCTCCTTTTAATGATTTAGTTCCCTGTATCGTTGCTACATTGTCATGCAGAAAAATATTTGCTCCTAATCGATTTAATTCCGGTATATGCGTAAAACGATCATGATAAACAGTGTCCGTTACAATTGACTGCCCATCAGTAATACTCATCAGTGCCATCCATTGGGCTTGCAAATCCGTTGGAAAACCCGGATATACTTCTGTGGTTACATCCACAGCGTTCACTTTATCAGCCTTCTTAATATTTATTTTACCGGGTTCTGTTGTATAATGCGCTCCAAATTCTTCTAACTTATCCAGCACTGTTTTCAGATGATCCGGTTCTGCATGATTTAAAGTTATGTCGCCTAATGCTGCCCCGGCCATAAGAAATGTACCCGCCTCAATTCGATCCGGAATCACTGTCATTTCAACCGGATTTAATTCATCTACTCCATTAATTGTTAATGTACTAGTATTCAGTCCAGAGATTTTGGCGCCCATTTTATTCAGCATTTCACACAGTTGTACAATATCAGGTTCTTTAGCTGCATGTTCAATCACTGTGGTCCCTTTGGCTAAAACAGCTGCCATGACCACATTACCCGTCGCTCCCACTGATGGAAAGTCAAAACATATATGTGCACCTTTCAACGATGACCCTTGGGCAAGGATATAGCCCTGTTCCAGAGTAACATTAGCTCCAAGTTTTTCCATACCCATCAAATGAAAATCAACGGGTCTTGGTCCCCAAGCACAGCCACCGGGCAAGGAAACTTTTACTTCCCCAAAGCGACCTAATAAGGGACCCATTACGTAGAAGGATGCCCGCATGGTTTTGACTAAATCATAGGGAGCTTCAAGTTTATTAACCGTTGATCCATCAATCTTTAATGTCCCATTTTCGAATTCAACTCCGGCACCAACTATTTCCAATAATCTGATCATTGTTCGTGTATCACGTAAATCCGGCACTTTATTTATTATTGTAATACCATCTGTCAAAAGTGCTGCTGTCATCATGGGTAAAACGGCATTTTTAGCACCACTAATTTCGACTGTACCCTTTAAGGGCTTTTTACCGTGAATGACTAATTTATCCATGAGCACCGCCCATCAATCCTTTTGCAGAATCTAAAGTTCCGGGTGTTATTGTTTCACCACTGAACAGCTGAGCAATTGTTTGTACTTTTTCTTCATCTTTCAAATAGTCGATTTTTACAATCGTTCTCCCATCCTTTTGCATTTTTGAAATATGAAGATGATGGTTTGCTTTTGCAGCAATTTGAGGTAAATGAGTAACACAAATAATTTGTTTTGATTTAGATAAATTTGATAATGCGTCTGCTACTTTTTCAGCTGCTATTCCGGATATTCCTGCATCTATTTCATCAAATACTAATGTGTCAACCGGATCAACTTTCTGAAAAATTGTTTTGATTGCCAGCATAATTCTGGATACTTCACCGCCGGAAGCTACATCCGTTAACGGCTTTGCTGATTCTCCGGGATTTGCACTTAAATAAAATTCAATTTGATCAAATCCTTTCGATCCATATTTGACAGTTTGTCCCTTCATTTCAATTTGGGAATTGTTTGATGGTGTCAAATTCAACCGTACCTCAAATGATGCACCGGGAATATTTAATAATGCCAATTCAGTTTCAATTTTTGAACATAAGTCCTGAATACTGTTTGAGCGTAATTCATGCAATTTGACTGCCATGCGTTGATAATCTTGACGAAAACGATTTATGGATTCTGTTAACTCATCGATTTCATTTATTAAGGATTTAAATGATTCTAATTCAATTGCGATTTCATCGTAATAATTAATAACTGTTTCCAAAGAACCGCCATATTTACGCTTTAAACTTTCAATCTCCTGTAGTCGGGATTCTACTCTTTCTAATTGTTCCGGGTTATGATCGATTTGTGTTGCGTATTTCCTTAATCCTTCTGATGTATCCATGAGGGCATTTAATGCTTCTTCCAATGATATTAAATGAGGAACTACGTGCTCATCGATTGAACTAATTTCTTCCAATTCTTTACGTATATCTGCCAATTCATTATAGAGTGAATTATCCTGCTCTGTGATTCGAGCATTTAAATCATTTGCAGTTGTTAAAAGTTTATCGGCATGTTTTAATATTTTGAAATCTGTCATTAGAGTTTCATCTTCACCAAGAAGAGGGCTGATTAATTCAATTTCCTGTAACTGAAATACTAACAATTCTTTTCTATCACTTGCTTGGGTTTGTTTTTCGATTGCACGATCCAAATCATTTTCAGCCTTTACAAGATGCTGATACACGTCTTCCAATTTGCTTACATCATTATTCAATTTTGCAAATGTATCAAGAAAATCAATATGTGTCTCTCGATTCATAATATATTGCTGTTCATGCTGACCGTGAAAATCAGCAATAGATTTTACACGATCCAAATAGTCTTTCTCTTTAAAAGGTTCTTCGTTAAAAAAAGCTCGGCTGCGTCCGGATGCGTTAATAATTCGTCTGCACGTATTAATATCACCACCAAGAGAAACTTCAATTTCTACTATTGCTTTATCTGCGCCGCTTCGTACAGCTGTTCCTTTAACTTTACCACCCAAAGAAGATCTAATCGCATGGAGCAGAATTGATTTTCCTGCACCTGTTTCACCTGTAATAACTGTGAGTCCATTATGAAAATTCAAATCCATTTCTTCTAAAATGGCAAAATTCTGTATGGATAAATTATTTATCATTCATTTTCCTGGATCGATAATACAAAGTACCTGCAACCATTAAAAAGCCGATTATATCAGCTATAACATCATATATGCTTGGAAATCTTCCCGGAATAAATGACTGCCAAAACTCATCCAATCCTGCAAATATTAATGCTCCAATAACTACAATTAAAGATAAAGATTCAAAACTCTTAAAGGCTAAATAACCCAAAATACTATATTCAGCCATGTGTAAAAGTTTATCCGGAGAAAGTACGATGAGACTGGGTAAGGATTTTCCGGGAATACTCGATGCTGTCAAAATTGCCAGAGCAAATAACCCTAAACCTAAACGGTAATGTTTTTTAGTCAAATTCACGCAAAACCTTTGGCAATTCATCTAAAAGATCTGAAGCGATTAAACCGCGCAAACCTTTTTCTTCTGCCTTATTATCTGCTGCAAGTCCATGAAGGAACACACCTGCTTTAGCCGCTTGATAAATATCCATTCCTTGGGCAATAAATGTCCCCAATATTCCGGCTAAAACATCTCCTATTCCGGCAGTGGCCATACCGGGATTACCGCTTGTATTCACCATTGCTTCTTTTTGATGAAATGTAATTGTAGGTGCATTTTTTAATACCAGCACACCGGGAAAATCAACCATAAATTGCTCAATATTTTGAGGAAAACTGTCTATGTATTTTCCCCGATCAATTCCTAGAAGTTCACAGAATTCACCTTCGTGAGGTGTTATGATATAAGGAACATTGATTTTTTCAAATAAATCTAAATTGTCATGAAATATTCTTAAGCCATCCGCATCAATAATTAATGGTTTTTGCGCATTCAAGATTACGTCTTTGACTAATTCCATGGTTTTAGAATCTCGTCCAAGTCCCGGACCAATAACAATTGCATCACACCATTCAAATTTTTCTGCAATTGTATCAAAACAATCATGAATAAAATATCCAAGTCCATCATCTACGCAACCAACGGTCATTCCTTCAATAATTGTTTTCTCATATATGTCTTCAATGGATTCGGGAGCGCATGTAACCGTCAATCCAGCGCCAGAACGTAATGCGCCAAATGTACTTAAAACAGCTGCCCCAGTCATTCCTTTAGAACCAGCGATGATTAATACTTTCCCTTGCCGGTGTTTATACGTATCTGAATTGACTTCGGTAAGCATATCAGTAATCGATTGTTTTTCAAATCTGCTCCATCTCAAACCGGATAATTCATTTATTATGTCAGGAAAGCCTATATCGACAGATTGAATTTTTCCAGAATGTGTTTGGCCTTGTTTAATACACAATCCCAGTTTAGGATAGCCCATGGAAACTGTTGCGGTAGCGCACACGGAAAATTTTGCTGCTATTCCTCTATTTCCGTCGATTCCTGTGGGACAATCAACAGCCAGAACTTGACACGAAAAGGAATTTATCCATTTTGTCCATTTAGCATAATCATCTTTTAGTTCTCCTTTACAACCTGTGCCAAGTATTGCATCTATTATTAAATCACATTCAAGATCATCCTTAGGATTAATTCCATAATGAATTGTCACATTATTCTGGACACATAATTCATGAAAATGAGCACTGTCTCCTTTTATACTATTTTCCTCAATAAGACTAAATACTTGAATGGACATATTTTTAAGATAATTTGCTGTGGCAAATCCATCACCGCCATTATTTCCTTTCCCGCAAAAAATCACAATCCGGGGATTGTGAATCTCTACTGTCAAACTTTTTGCTTTTTCCGCAATTACTTTCCCGGCAGCACCCATTAAATCCACACCGGAAATACCATGATCTTGCATGGCTTTTTGATCCAATTCAGCTGCTTGATCAGCAGTAATAAGTCTCATGATTATTTAATAATTACAGCCGTAGAAATGGCTGTATCTTGTGTATGCGAAATGGAAACTTTACAATCTAAATTTGCAAATAAATTACCGTGTAAATTCACAATCGGAGCGCCATTATGATCAGGAACAATTTCCATTTCAACCCAAGAAATTGGATCCGTAATCCCAGAGGTCATCAACGCTTTCTTTATGGCTTCTTTGGCTGCAAATCGACCGGAATAGTGTACAGCGGGATCTGATTTCCCAGCACAGTAAGATTGCTCTTTGTCTGTATATGTACGTTCTATAAATCGATCAGAGTGGTCATCGATCAATTGTCGAATGCGAGATACATCTACAATATCCGTTCCGATGAAGATATCAGGTTGCATTGAGATTAGACACTATTTCGACAATTTGATGAATATCATCCACATCCCAGTCTGCGCCTGAATCTGTTGTACCAAATGTATCGCCATAACGGGCAAATATCGTTTTCATCCCTAACTGCTTTGCGCCTTCCACGTCTCTTTCCGGCCAATCACCCACCATTAATGTATTTTCAGCAGCACAGTTCAATTTTTCCAAAGCTATCTTGAAAGGAATTGGCGATGGTTTTCGCTTTCCACTATCATCAAACGTAAGTACAACATCAAAAATATGATGGAGATTTAAATAGTACAACCGCATCCACGCTTCTCTGCTGGGCGCATCGGATACAACAGCTAATTTAATTCCCATTTTCATCAATTCAGACAAAGTACTGTTTACGTTTGGATACACTTGTAGATTTGCTTCTCGAGCACGTCGATACGAAACGATGCCGGCAGCTAAAAGTTTATTATCAACATGACCAATAGTTTCGGTAAGAAATAGATCAAAGATTTGCTGGTGTTCCCAGCCTTCCTCATTATACATGTCAATAATACGTTCATATGCTTTTTCAGCATCTACTTTCAAACCTGCTTCCTGCATGCCTGAGATTGCTGCTTTCACTGCATACTCCTTCATTTTCATGAAGTCCAGTAAAGTATTATCGAGGTCGAATATGACCGCGTTTAACATAGTAATACGTTTCGAGGAAAGAAAATTATGGTGAATTACTTCTGGTATTTTTCAGGATTGCGGCGCACTTTATCCAATTCATACTCTGCGCTTTTACGCCATGTGCGATCGTTGCGTGCTTTTTCGAAGGCATTTTCTGCAGCTCGTTTACTTCCCCTGCCATTGCACCATTCAGCAACACCCAGTTCTAACCAGCCTCCACCAAAATTTGATTTTTTATCAGTTGCTTCACGGGCAGAGCGTTTAGCATTTTCACAGTCACCAAGAGCGTTATAAGCAACTGCCAACCTATACCAACCCTTATATTTTTTAGAATCTAGCGATGTAGCCATTTCAAGATTAGAAACAGCAGAATCAAACTGTTCCAATTCTGAATAAACTATCCCAAGGCTTAAGTATCCTTTAGCATATTGGGGATTTACTTGAATTGCTGTGTTTAAAACATTCACAGCTTTATCAAATTGTTTTTCAATTATGTATATATCACCCATGGCTCCATAGGCCTTATCATAACCAGGATGAATTTCAACTGCTGATTCAAGAGATGATAAAGCACCAAGATTTTCCCCATTCGCTTTTTGGGATAATGCCATGGCATAATATCCTTTATAGAATTCGGGTGCAATATCCAGGGATTTTTTGTAATGCTCAATTGCAGCGGAACGATCTCTCATCTTGGCCAAAATAACACCAATTTGATAATGAGCCTGATAAAAGGATTCATCTATTTTTAACACGTCTTCATAAGCAGATAAGGCTCCTTCAAGATCACGGCGCCGATAAGAATTATTGCCTTCATTGAACTTATTTTTTGCAACGTTCGCAATCGCTGTCCTGGCATTCTCATGGGAATAATTTAATTTCAGCGCTTTTTTAAAATAATCTACTGCACCGTCAAAATCCTGCTCACGAAATTTCACAAGACCTATACTGTAAGCCGCTTCAGCTAAAAAGGGAAATTTTTCTAAAACAACTCGATAGGATTCATATGCTGCAGATAAATCGCCCGATTGCATATTTCGCTGACCACCCGCCATCAATGTATTGATTTCATTCAATCGTTCGAATTCATCCCGATATTCTTGATTCTCCGGGTCTGTATCAATTGCTTTACGAATATATTCTTGTGTTTTCTGCATATTGCCAAAACGTAAATGTACTTTAGATAGGGCAATCATTGCTGGGGCAAATGTCGGGTCTGCTTGCAGCGCTTCATTCAGCACAGCTTCAGCTCCAATAAAGTCGCCATTATTGAGCATTTCTTGGCCATTTTGCAACAGTACATCAGGCGTTTGAGCAAACAAGATTGAGATAAATATGAGTTGGATTAGATATTTATGCATAATTCCTTCTATGTATTTTTGTGCCGAAAGCCGGACTCGAACCGGCACGGGGTTTCCCCCACTGCCCCCTCAAGACAGCGTGTCTACCAGTTCCACCACTTCGGCATATTTATTTAAGATCTTCTAACTCCTGTGAGGCTGGCAAAGACAAGTCAAGGACTCGCTCATCAGCTTCTTTTTTCAAAATTGATTCTGTTTGTACAGTAGCTGATGTGCTGAATAACCCGATTACAAGAGCTAACAACATAAACGTAATGGCGAACCATACTGTCATTTTGCTCAAGATTGTAGCTGTTCCCCGACCGCCAAAAATTGCATTGGATGCGCCACCACCAATTGTACCGGAAAGTCCGCCACCTTGGCTAGCCTGCATTAGTATAACACTGACCAATAAAATACAGATCAATGTATGAATTGTTATTAAAAATCCTACCACGTCTATTCCTTTATATGATTTTCTGTTTGGTGGATAATGGAAACGAATTCTTTCGCATCCAGACTTGCACCACCGATTAAATATCCATTTACTTCTTTAATTTTCAGTAATTCTTTTACATTATTACCATTCACTGAGCCCCCATATAAAATAGGAATACTGGCTGCATCAGTCGCACCTGCATCTGTCAATACATTACGAATAGCATGATGTGCTTCGGCAATTTGATTGGGTTCTGCTCTTTCTCCTGTTCCAATTGCCCATACAGGTTCATATGCAAAAATCATTTTATTTATATTTTCGCTATTGATTTCATTTAAACCAACCATTAATTGCTCTCTCAAGATTGCCAATGTTTCATCATTATTTCTCTGCTCTATCGTTTCACCAATACACATGATGGGAGTTAATCCACTTGATAATGCTTTCATTGTTCGTTTATTAACTGTTTCATTTGTTTCACCAAAGAGCTGTCTCCGCTCTGAATGCCCAATAATTACATGGGAAACATTACAGGAAATTAGCATCTCTGCAGATACTTCTCCGGTAAAAGCACCTTTATCTTCCCAATACACATTTTGAGCCCCCAGAACATAAGATGTTCCTTCGAGCAATACATTCATAGTAAAAAGTGCTGAAAAAGGCGGGCAGAATATAACTTTTGACTCGGGGATATCCAAAAGCAAATTCTTAAATTTATCGAGGAATTCTTCACATTCTTCGAGCGTCATATTCATTTTCCAATTTGCTGCAATTACATATTGACTTTTCATCATGACTCCAATGCGGAAAATGCAGGTAAAGTTTCACCACTTAATAATTCCAAGGAAGCGCCTCCACCGGTTGATACATGAGATACATTATCTTGATGTCCAAAAGATCTAACAGCAGCAGCAGTATCGCCTCCGCCAACAATAGTGATCTGCCCATTTTCAGTCTCTTCTGATAATGCTTCCGAAATAACTTTTGTTCCTTCCGAATAGAATTCTTTTTCAAACACTCCCATTGGACCATTCCACAAAACAGTTTTTGATGATGAAATTATTTTCTTAAATCGTTCAATAGATTTTGGACCTATATCTAATCCCATTAATTCTTTCGGAATTTCTCTCCATGAATATACACCTTTCGGTTTGCTATCCATGTTTTTTGAACATACAAAATCTGAAGGATAAATCAATTTAGCCCTATTATTTTTTGCTGAATTCATAATGTGAGTTGCCGATGCTATCATGTTTTCATCGATTAATGATCCACCTACTATCTGCCCTTTCGCTTTAATAAATGTGAAAGCCATACCACCACTAATAATAATAGTATCTGCTTTATTCAGAAAGCGAAGAATTAATGATAATTTTGTATCTATTTTTGCTCCACCTAAAATTAATGTGACTGGGCGCCGGGGATGGTCAAAAGAATCTTTTAAATATTTCAACTCCTTTTCCATCAAAAAGCCCATACCTTTTTGTTTAAAATGATGAACAACACCTACATTTGATGCATGGGCGCGGTGGGCTGTACCAAACGCTTCATTGATGAAGACTTCGCCATGTTTAGCTAATAACATAGAAAATTGGGAATCGTTCAATGTTTCTTCATTATGGAAGCGCAGGTTTTCCAATAGATGAATTTCGCCTGCACTGATGCCTAATGATGTATCTAAGGCATCTTCACTAATACAATCATCAGAAAATTTGATAGGCATTTCAAGCAAATCTGCTAAATGCTCACCAACAGGAATTAAACTCATATCATCATCTATTTTGCCTTTGGGTCTACCCAAATGAGACATTAATACAACAGCGGCACCTTGTTCCAAGCAATGCTGAATTGTAGGAACAACTGCTCGAAGTCTAAAATCATCTGTGATGCGGCCATTGTTTAACGGTACATTAAAGTCTACGCGCATTAAAATTCGCTTATCTTTTAAATCAAATGTATGGAGGTTTTTTATCATTATTACTCTTAATCTAACGGTGTAGAAACTGTTAAAGCATACACATGTGCCGCACCGGCTTGTTTTAAAGATACAGCACATGCAGACATTGTTGAACCTGTCGTAAGCACATCGTCTATAATGACGATTGATTTATTTTTTACACTCTCCTTTGATTTGAAAGCGTTGGCCATGTTCGTTTTTCTTTCTTCTTTATTTAAAGTTGTTTGTGAAACTGTAAAACGATTTCGTTTAAGAATTTGATTTTTATTAGGGATTTGCCAAATGTCTGCTACACCTTTACTAATCCATTCTGCCTGATTATAACCGCGATCTCGAAATTTAACATTATGTAAGGGAACAGCAGTTAAAAAATCAACCGTTCCAAATGTTTCAGGTGGTAAGTATTGACCTAAATGTCGCCCCAATTCTAATCCCAATTTAGCTCTGTCATTGTATTTCAAGGAATGAATAACATCATCAATTCCATCTGAATAATACCAACCAGAATAAGCACCATCCAGTCCTTCAGAAATCATCAAATTATCTATTCTGTCTGTTTTGGGAATAGGATTGAACTTTTGTCTGCATACAGAACAGAATGAATTATCATGGTTTTCCATAAACTGCTTACAAAGCATGCAACCATTTGGATATATCTGGTCCAGACAAAAATAATATACATTCTTGAACAAATTCACGCTTATTAAAATTACACTATAATTTTATCATTTTCTATGCGATGTAAACATAATTAAGGTTAATTTTTATCATCATGGAAGTTCGTAAAGCAACACCTGAAGACAAACATTCATTGCAGGACCTAATTCTGCACAGGGTTCACGAAATCCTGCTAATCGCCAGTCCATACGATGCTTTTGTTATGGAAGAGGACGGCGGACTTACTGAGCAAATTCTTCAGGAGTATATTGGTATGAATTTCAGTTATGCACCAAGAATCTGGAGAGCTGATACTGCAGCAGATGCCATGGAAATGATATCCAAAAACTCCTTTGATATGGTTATTGTAATGATGCGTATTTCTGATATGGATCCTATTTCAATCGCTACAAAGATTAAAAATATTCACCCAAAAATTCCAATTATATTACTGGCTTTTGATGATTCAGAATTAAAGCAGCTCCCAGATAATTTTCAAGATACTGCAATTGATCAAGTCTTTATCTGGTCAGGCAATGCCAATGTATTTTTAGCAATCGTTAAACAAGTTGAAGATCGATTAAACTTAAAACGTGATGTTGAGATCGGTGATGTCCGCTGTATTATTGTAATTGAAGACAAACCAAGGTATTACTCAAAATTTTTGCCTCTTATCTACAAGGAAATAACATATAATATTAAACGGCTGATGGATAAGAGTCTAAATGACACTGAACGATTATTACACATGAGAGCAAGACCGAAAATTTTATTAACAACTACATATGAAGAAGCGCAAAATTATTTTAAACGATACCAAAAAAATACATTAGGGATCATTTCAGATATCCGTTTTCCAAAAAAAGGAAAAATAGATGATAAAGCCGGGGAAAAATTCGTGCGCTGGGCAAGATCCAAAGATCCTTCCATTCCTATTTTATTACAATCCACTCATGATATAAATGCGGAATTAGCCAAAGAACTTCATGTAAATTTTATCCATAAGAAATCAAAAACACTACTCCATGATTTACGAAATTTTATCGTAAATAATTTTGGGTTTGGCGATTTTATTTTTAGAATTCCAGATGGAACCGTTGTTTTCCAAGCCACAGATTTGGAAGGGTTAAAAGAAGCTTTAAAAAGTATACCTGAAGAATCTTATAAATATCATGCGACAAGTAATCATTTCTCTAACTGGCTGGCAGCAAGAGGTGAATTTATTTTGGCTTCCAAAATAAGACCTCTCGTTTACAAAGATACTGATGAATCTACATCTCAGCGCGAATTAGTCATTTCTCTTTTAGATAATTCCATTGAAATGAAAAAAGAAACCCAAGTTGTAGAATTCGCTTCCGGTAATCTTGACACTCAAAGCAATTTCATTCGTCTCTGTGCGGGATCTTTGGGTGGAAAAGCTCGAGGGTTAGCATTTTCCAATGCATTAATTAAAGAAAGTAATCTAAAGAAAGAATTTCAAGGCGTCAGAATTCGAGTCCCGCAGGCTTATGTGATTGGGACAGCCGAATTTGATCAATTCATGGAAGATAATGATCTTTGGAAAAAAGCCATGGAAGCTAAAACAAATAAGAAAATTGATACATTATTCTTGAAAGCTGAATTTTCAGAAAAACTGCAAAATGCACTTCGGGTACTCATACAAAAAATTCATTACCCCATTGCCATCAGGTCATCCAGTTTATTGGAAGATTCTCAATATCAACCCCTGTCAGGAATGTATGCAACGTATATGCTTCCTAATATCCATAAAGATGATAATGTCAGGTTTAATCTTCTTTGCGATGCTATAAAACAAGTGTATGCTTCTACATTTTACAAAGAAGCTGCTGCTCTTATAGAATCTTCTATTCATGCATTGGAAGAAGAAAAAATGGCGGTGGTTATCATGGAATTAGTAGGACAAACATCCGAAAATCGATTTTATCCTACCTTTAGCGGTACAGCCCAGAGTTTTAATTATTACCCTGTGTCATATATGCATCGTAATGAGGGTGTAGCCTTTGTCGCTCTTGGATTAGGCAGAACAGTCGCAGCGGGAGAAAAATCTCTGCGTTTTTCACCGGAATATCCTACAATATTACCACAGTATTATTCAATTAAGGCTACTTTAGCTAGTTCACAGAATTCATTTTATGCATTAAATCTAGACAAAAAATCAGATGATCTGTTAAGTGGAGAAAGTACAAATTTGGATATCTTTGAATTAATTGTAGCTGAAAAAGACAGTGTCTTATCTTGGGTCGGGAGTGTCGTTAGTCATGAAGATAATGTTATCAGAGATTCATTGAAGCATGAAGGAACCCGAGTTATCACATTTGCACCTGTTTTAAAATTTGGTGTATTTCCATTAACAGAAATTCTGAAAAAATTGTTAACGATTGGTAAACGATCCTTTGGCTGTGAAATTGAAATTGAATTTGCCGTCAACCTTTCCAAGGATAAAGATACACCTCATGAATTTTGTTTATTACAAATCAAACCCATGGTATTAGGTGTATCAGATGATCTAGTTCAGGAAAGAGAACATGATCCTGATAATATTATATGCCACAGTTCATTAACATTGGGAAATGGTAAATTTAATGAAATTCAAAACATAGTCTATGTGGATCCTAATAATTTTGATAGATCGAAAAGTAAATATATAGCAAAGGAAATTGACAAAATAACATCAAAAATCGGTTCTAAAACTCCCTATATGCTTATTGGCCCAGGACGTTGGGGCACTGAAGATCCATGGTTGGGTATACCTATAAAATGGCAGCAAATCCATGGCGCGAAAATTATTGTTGAAGTCGGTATGCCGAAATTCCCGGTTGATCCATCATTCGGAAGCCATTTTTTCCAAAATGTTACGTCAATGCGATTGGGTTATTTCACTGTAAACCATAAATCCAAAGAAGATAAATTGAATACAAAATGGTTATCTGAACAAAGAGTAGTTAAAGAAGAGAAATATACAAAATGGATACAAACTGATGATCCTTTTACAGTCGTCATCGATGGAAAAACAGGCAAGGGAAATATCGTAAAACCAATACCGCTAGAGCCGGAAATTATGGACGAGCATGAAGCGTCCCTGATTTAATATTATTAGATTATACTACACCCTGATCTAACATAGCATCTGCTATTTTAATGAAACCGGCAATATTGGCACCTTTAACATAATTAGTAAAATTATCATCTCGTCCATTTTCAACGCATGATGCATGGATATTTTTCATTATTTCATGAAGCTTTGCATCTACATCTGCCCTGCTCCAATTCAAGCGCATGCTGTTTTGACTCATTTCAAGACCGGAAGTAGCCACTCCACCGGCATTGGCTGCTTTTCCAGGTCCGAATAGAATTTTATTCTCTAGAAATACATCCACTGCTTCCGGTTCAGTTGGCATATTTGCACCTTCGGAAACACATATGCAGCCATTTTTCAGCAATTCTTTTGCTTCATCACTACTAATCTCATTTTGCGTAGCAGATGGGAGCGCAACATCGCAAGGTATCGACCAAGGTCGCTGACCTTCTAAATAAGTACATTTATATTCTTTTGCATATTCACTTATTCGACCGCGTTTAACATTTTTTAATTCCATGACAAACGCCAATTTATCGGCATCAATTCCATCCGGATCATGAATAGATCCACTAGAGTCAGAAAGAGACACGACTTTTCCATCAAGTTCATTAATCTTTTCTACGGAATATTGAGCTACATTCCCTGAACCGGAAACTGCGACCGTTTTACCATCAATGGAGTTACCTGAAACTAAAAGCATTTCTTGGGCAAAATATACATTTCCATAGCCGGTTGCTTCAGGTCGTATTAAACTTCCACCCCAATTAAGTCCTTTTCCTGTTAAAACACCGGTAAATTCATTTCTGATACGTTTATATTGTCCAAACATGTAACCAATTTCTCGACCGCCAACTCCAATATCACCGGCTGGCACATCAGTTTCCGGTCCGATATGGCGGCATAATTCAGTCATAAATGACTGGCAAAAACTCATTACTTCATTATCTGATTTTCCTTTGGGATCAAAATCAGAACCTCCTTTTCCACCTCCCATGGGCAAGGTTGTCAGGCTATTCTTGAATACCTGTTCAAAACCCAAAAACTTCAAAATACTCAAATTCACTGAAGGATGAAATCGCAATCCTCCTTTATAAGGTCCGATGGCAGAATTGAATTCAACTCTGAAACCACGATTTACTTCCGCTTCTCCTCGATCATTTCGCCAGGGGATACGAAAAATGATAACACGTTCAGGTTCAACAATCCGATCTAATATTCTAGCATGAATATAGTTAGGATTATCTTGCAGGAAATCCCAGATACTACCGATAACTTCTTCCACTGCCTGGTGAAATTCATTTTCTCCAGGGCTTCGAGAAGTAACAGAATCCATGAAATCTTTTACTGAAGAGTACATAATATTCTCCGTTTATTCGTTTAAATTATACAAGAAATTACGGAGCTAAAAGTATTGAATAATCAATAATTTACTGACTTTTGCCTTTGGTTTTCCTAGAGGGAAATTCTAATTTCGCGGGCTTAATTATTTATTTATACATATTAATGGCGGCGTAGCTCAGTTGGTTAGAGCACCGGAATCATAATCCGGGTGTCCGGGGTTCGAGTCCCTGCGCCGCTACATACAAAAAAAGCCTCATCCTGTTTTAACCGGATGAGGCTTTTATGTATTACTGTAAAACTAAAGCTTAATTCAGTTTAGTAACATTTGCGGCTTGATCACCTTTAGGGCCGGATACTACTTCGTATTCAACTTCATCGCCTTCATTGAGGGTTTTAAATCCCTCTCCGTTTAAGGCGCTGAAATGTACGAATACATCTTTATCATCTTCATTTGAAGTGACAAATCCGAATCCCTTCTTGTCATTAAACCACTTTACTTTTCCTTGTACCATTAAAAGTACCTTTCATGTTTGTTTCAATTAATAGATATGTTCCTAAACTCAACTAAAAAAATACCGCGTTTGTTGTTAACCGCGGCAAATTTGAATCTTTTAAACCAAGTTTCTTAAAACAACTATCTTAACTATATAGAATTTATTGCTTTTGTTAAATACAAACATACTTTTAATTATTAATTGACTTTTTTCATTTATCAAATAAATTTTGCGGATAAACTCCCTTCTCAACCAATTTTTGTATTTCACACTGAACATATGATTTATCTTCCTTATACGTTACCCCAAACCAGGGCGCATCACTTTGTAATACTCGAACCTTTTCCCTCCCGCTTTGAATAAAATCATTTATCACTGTAGGAATAAGAAATTCGCTTTTGAGTTCGTTACCTTCTTCATTTAGAAAATCAACAAACATTTCTTTTAAGTATTCGAATAAGACAGGTGTAAAACCCCACATATTCACTGAAACAGGTTCGCTGCCATCTAGTGATACATCACTGTCAGAAGAGACTCCATTTTCGTTTTTTATTACATTCCCTGTTTCTACGACTGTAGATAAGAATCCATCTTTCGTTGAACAAATTCCCCGTGTGACACCACCAAATGAAGATAAGGTTTGATCAAGACGAAACGCCACCATACTGAAGCTTTCTTTTCCTTGTGTATAAAAATCTGCGATTTTTTGAAATGAATCCCTACTATAAAAGTCATCGGCATTAATCACAGAAAAGGGACCATCAATATTGGCAAAAGCTGAAAGAACGGCGTGTCCAGTCCCCCAAGGTTTTTCTCTTCCTTCCGGACAGGTAAACCCATCTGGAAGATCATTGAGGTCTTGATACACACATTCAACATCGATCAGTCCAGTATATTTATCTGTGATCTTCTTTTTAAAATCAACTTCGAATTCTTTCCGAATGATAAAAACAACTTTTTTATATCCGGATTGGATAGCATCATAAACTGAGTAATCCATGATTGTTTCGCCATTGGGGCCAAATTCATCTAATTGCTTGAGTCCGCCGTAGCGAGAGCCCATTCCCGCTGCCATAACTAATAATGTAATGTTGTTCATTATATCATGTTTTCTTTTAAATATATTATAATTCGCATTCAACTGATTACGAAATTACGATTATTATTATTTCTTAAAAACCAGTAACCGGTAGGTTTTATATTTAATAAAATTTTCACCCGTAAGCTGTCCCGTAAAGTAGACTCGGTTTATTTTTTTAAGGCGTTTTTCATATTTCCACTTCATGAATCCGGTTAGCCGAGGATAATTACTTTCCAGATATTTACCGGACATACTTTTGATGGGCCCGAGGACTTGAGTTACAAATTTATCAAAAAGATCATTTGTTGGAGCAGTTTCTTCAGTTATGTCCAAATCGGTAAGTTTGGTCAAGGGAACTGACGAGATTTTTTCCTCGAATTTGATCCATTTATGTCCACCGCCCAATGGACTTTTACCCGGAACATCCTTTTGAAAAAAATCACAGATCATCAAATGTCCTCCACTAGGAAGTATTTCCACGATCTTATCAATGGAAAATCCAAGTTTTACATATTGAAAACTTTCACTGAACAAGATCAAGTCATATAGCTGTTCGGTAATTAAATCTTCAAATCCACATACATGCACTGTCGATCTATCACCCAGTTTTTTACGGATATTTTCTGCGAGAAATTCACTAGGCAGAACACAATCAACTTCATAACCTAATGCGAGTAATTTCTTCGCTAAATTTCCCGATCCACTTCCCACATCCAGAATAGACTTAACACCTTCAGGTATATTTTCAATTATGAGCTTTGAATGACGATGCTGTGCCTCAGCAAAGTTTTGAGCTGTTGCTGTTTTATCATCTGGCCAATACCCATAATGGAGGTCTTCCGTTTCCATAAAAAATCGGCCGATGAGTAATCCAATATCAAGCCCTATGGCTTTTGAGTTGATTTTTTCAGTCATGAATTAATAAATCCTTTTACGATGGAGGGTATCATAATATACGAGACATTCTTCATAAATCCCTTCCAGTTCATAAGGTACTTTTTCATTTTTTTCAACATACGGCTGGAACCCTGTTGATGCCTCTACTTTGCTGTACCAGTACTTTGCCCAAACACCATCTGTTTCTCTTAGTCCTGCCGACCAGGAAAGCATCTCTTCCATGAACGGAATTCCTATTGCGATGCACACCTTTTTCAACATTCCTTCCGGATCTTTGAGAATATCTTTCGCATCAACGATAGTCGGATCAACGCAGTCTTTTTCTGTCAGCATACGGTATAATTCAACCTGTTGAGGATAACCCAATAATTCAGCCCGATTCACATCATATTTCTTGTGATAAGAAATGATCACTTCTCTGGGATCGCGGATTAGGAAACAATTGATGACTAGGCTAGTCCATGACAAGTCTACTCCCGGCAAATTATGCTGTGCCATGTGTTTTTGAAACCACACTTTTTCCCCATTTGGAGGAAAGCCAGTGATCGATTTAGACACTGTGTCCCAATCTGTTTCCATGGATCGCAAAACTTCTTTGCGTCCGGGATGATCGATATCCGTGTTCGCGAGGTAAAACCCATAAAATGGTTCATCAGACACAAACGTATCGGGACGATTCTCAAAGGATCGCATCATGGCCGTGGAAATATTCCGTGGGCCGGACCACATGGCGATGTGTTTAGTCATTAAGCGGATATAAAATATCGATATCTTTTTTATAGATTTCTTGGAGACGTTCTGTCAACTCTCCCCTTTTTCCACCGGAAATCTCATGACAATCAATCTCCACCACAGGGATCACTCCGGCGAAAGTGCCGGTCACAAAAGCTTCATCGGCTGAATGGCACTCCTCCACATGAAAATTTCGTTCAAAGAGTGGAATGTCGTTTTCTTGGCATAATCGAATAATACTTCCACGTGTAACACCATTCAGGCAATATTCACCAGTGGCTGTCCACACTTCCTCCTGCCGGACAATGAAGAAATTAGTAGAATTACAGGTGGACACGTAGCCATTCACATCCAGCATAAGTCCTTCATCAAACCCCAGCCGATCTGCTTCAATACAGGCAACAATGCAGTTCAATTTACTCAAGGTATTCCATTTTGGATCTTGCGTTTTAGACGTTCCCCTGCGAACACTTACAGAACCCAATCTTATACCTTTCTTTTTTACTTCTTCACTAGCAATCTTGTGCTCCGGGATTACCACAATAGTGGGTCCGCCCACATTTACGTTAGGGTGTTGATAAGGCGTTTTTTTCAATCCGCGGGAAACAATAAAGCGAATATGAATATCTGATTCCATTTTATTTGCATCCAGCGTCTGCAGAATGATCTCTTCCAATTCTACTTCTGTTTTACCAATATCCATCCCGATGGCTGCAGCACTTTCAAACAGTCTACTGAAATGCTCATTTTTGTGGACCAATTGCTTGTTATGGTAACGGATCCCTTCCCAAACACCGTCTCCTAATAAGAAACCACTGTCAAATACAGAGACCTTCGCATCCTTTCGAGGAACGATCTCACCATTCACATAGATAAGTATTTCATCATTGCGATTATCAGCTTTGTATTCGTGAGTGCTCATTTAATTTAAAAAATAGTGTATAAATTTATTGCAGTTCATTACAACTTTTATAAATATTTTCTATTATGGAATTACCCCTCTTTCATCCTTTCGAAAACGAATGGTTCACATTCGGTGTTTTTTTCATCGCCATATTTATATTAATCGGCGCAGCTGAATTTTTCCGCTCCAAGTTGAAGTGGAATCCTGAAGCCAGTCGCAAGATGGTCCATGTGATCGTAGGGATCATGGTGGCAGCATGCCCACTGATTTTCAGATCGAATATCCAGCCCATGACTCTGGCGGTTATTTTCTTAATAGTGAACGTAATTACACTAAAATCACATGCATTTAAAAGTATGCATGCCACAGAGCGTACAACTTACGGCACTGTGTATTTTCCTTTGGCATTTTTGGTATTAGCTGCATTTTTTTGGGATAAGCCCATTACTCTTATTCTATCCTTGCTGGTCATGACATTTTCTGATACCCTGGCATATATTGTGGGAGAACACGAAAAGAAACCACTGAAATTTACTCTTTGGGAAGATGAAAAATCCCTTCAGGGCAGTGCCGCTATGTTCCTTTCCACTACAATGATCTTTTACATCGGGACGGATTTTTTTGCATGGCTATTTGGAGCTGCATTTTTCCTGCCGTTGGAAGTACTCATTGCCTGTGCAGCATTTACAGGATTGGCCGCCACCTTAGCTGAAGCAACCAGTTCGAAAGGATCGGATAATCTTTCAGTTCCGCTAGTTACTGCAATTGCATACGAAATATTTCTCATCAATTACACCCACGGTTCATTGCCGGTATTATTGCTATGGACGCTGGGTTCGGCAGTCATCTTTTATGGTGCATATAAAATGCGCTCGCTGAACAACGGCGGAACAGCGACTGCCTTTGTCATGGGCATATGTATTTTTGGAACCGGTGGAATTCAATGGATCACTCCAATCCTGGCATTTTTTGTTTTTTCGTCCATTCTGTCGAAATTGGGGAAAAAGTCTGCTGAAGCCACTCAAAAAGGCTCGAATCGAGATGTTCTGCAAGTATTAGCCAATGGTGGTGTGCCCATGATCATAGCCATTGTCCATTTCTTCCATCCATTTGATCTGGCCTATGTTATGTATTTGGGAGCCATAGCAGCAGCCACTGCGGACACCTGGGCAACAGAGATTGGTTTTTTCAGTAAGAATGATCCCCGGCACATCTTGAATTTTAGATCTGTGGAAAAAGGAACGTCCGGCGGTGTGACACTTTTAGGTTTTGTTGGTTCAATTTTAGGGGCGGGTGTTATAGCACTAATTGGTAGTGCGATGACTGGTGGAGCAGTTCCTGTTGAGTGGATATTGATAGCTGGGTTTGTCGGCAGCTTTTTGGATTCTGTTTTAGGCGGCAGTGTTCAAGCTATGTTTAAATGTTCTGTATGCAATAAAGAAACTGAAAAAAGAATGCACTGCCAAATGCATACCAGCCACTCAAAAGGTTTCAAGTGGCTGGATAATGATGGTGTGAATTTTGTGAATACGATCGTGGGCGCAATGATCGCATTCATGTTATTTTAACAAAACCATCTTCCTGGTCTGTACAAACTCTCCAATATCCTCTTTATGAAATTCAATTATAAAATCTTTATATAACAAAAAACGGGAATTGGACGGACCAATCCCCGTTAAAGGGTGTTTATTATAGTGTCCTCGTTATTTAAATAACTTTAAAGACAAGAACGCCCACCATAACGATGAGAGAAACAAAAATTAATGCAACACCCATGTTGCCTTTTTTGATTTCTTCCCATTCGTCAATATCGGCGGAGAGCCAATCGAAGACCTTAATAGCCAATCCGACGCCAAAGGAAAAGCCGATCGCCGCGGCGATAGACCAGCCAATTGCTCGTAAGTAGCTTAAAAAGGTTGATTCAATTCCAAATGGATCCATGGAGACCTCCTATAGTGTTACCATTGAATTTTTGATTAAACGCATAAACTCTGCAGAATCGATTTTGCCGTCTGCAAGCTGCACCGCTTGTTCTGCCGTGGCGCTTGCAGAGATGACCATATTATCCCGTGTAACCGGTACATTCACCGTCGCATGGATCGTTTTCGGTTCGGTTGATTTTTCAATCAACCCTTTCTTTACCATGTAGCGTTGATGTTTCACTGCTTGTCCTACAGATACAAAAGCGACGATAAGTGCCATTTCAAAGTTATTTCGATTACTTTTTACTGAAAGATAGAATTTATCTTTTGTCGCTTCTTTCCTGCCAAAATACATTTCACCTTCTTGCGTTTCGATCCGATAAGATTTGCACGTATTTGTAACAGTTCGGTAAAAAGCATAATTTGCCCAAAGTCCATCCATACCGAGGAATAAAATGACTGCCAGTAAAAATAATTTAGTGTGTTTCATCTTCATAATGTCATTTAGACAGGCGCAATTTTACACGTTCCCGCTTCATTAGTCAATCGCTTTTCCATTCTTGATCATCATTTTTATAGGTAAGCCTGAATCATGCAAAGGAATATCCGATAGTTTTTCTACATCCCAAACGATGACGTCGGCCTTTCGGCCGATAGTGAGCGATCCAACCACATGTTCCAAATTCAATGCTTTGGCAGAATAATAAGTGGACGAAGCAAATGCCTGTTCCACTGTCATACCCAGATATTTACAAGCCAAATGTATGATAAACGGCATAGATTTGATATGGCAGCTCCCGGGATTAAAATCCGTAGCCAAGGCAATATCAACGCCCATTTTCATTAATTCTTTAGCAGGAGCGTAGGTGTCTTTGTCCAGGAAAAAAGTTGTGCCCGGTAGTAATGTTGCAATGACATTGTTTTGCGCTAGACTTTCAATGCCAACATCCGTCACTGCCATGAGATGATCTGCCGAAATTGCCCCTAATTCTGCTGCCAGTTCTGCCGCACCGGAATCCTCGAACTCATCGGCGTGTAATCGAAGAGTTAAGCCGTACTCTTTGGCAGTATTCAAAATTCGTCGAGATTGATCCACATTGAAATAGCCATTTTCACAGAAAACATCGCAAAATACAGCTATCCCCTGCTCTGCCACAGCTGGGATCATTTCTGTACATATTAAATCCACATAACCATCGTGATCATGAGCAAACTCCGGCGGGAATGCATGTGCACCTAAAAATGTTGGAATCATGTCCATTTCATGTCTTTGATTCACTTCATGTATAACTTGAAGTGAATTTAGTTCAGCTTCAGTATTTAAGCCGTATCCGGATTTGCATTCCACGGTAGTTGTACCCAACTTTAGAAACTGATCCATCCGCCTGGAAACTCGTTCAATAAGCTCATCGACCGATGCATTTCGTACGCCGTTAATGCTGGAATTAATACCTCCACCCATCGCAGCTATTTCTTCATACGTCGCCCCTGCTTTTCGCATAGCTACTTCGTCAACTCTCAAATCTAAAAACACCGGATGAGTGTGAGGATCAACAAACCCAGGAGTCACAAGACAACCTGTGCAGTCAATGAACTCTCCACTGCCATTTTCGACAATGATACCATCCTCAATAACCAGTGAAGTATTCGATGTCGTCTCAACTTCTCCTGAATCGGGGTTGAATGTTGTTAAATTTCCTATATTTTCTAAAATCATAACAAATCTTGTCATCGCGAATCCCAAATTGTGGGATGAAGCGATCTCCTTACTTTAATTGATCTAATGAGATTGCTTCGTCTTCCGATTCCGGATTCTTCGCAATGACATTATTTTTTCCTTATCCTAATCCTTATCCTTATTTTTTATCAATCATGGGAATATCAACATCCCATTTCTTTGCATTATCAATCGCTCTTTCATAACCAGCATCCACATGGCGAAATAATCCCATTCCAGGATCAGTCGTTAGGACACGTTTGACTCGCTCTTCCATTTCAGGAGTTCCGTCCACACAAATAACCTGTCCGGCATGAATAGCCAGCCCCATTCCAACTCCGCCACCGTGATGGATAGAAACCCATGTCGCTCCACTGGCAGTATTTGCCAATGCATTCAATAAGGGCCAGTCTGCAACAGCATCTGATCCGTCTTTCATGGCTTCAGTTTCCCGATAAGGCGATGCCACTGATCCGGTATCGAGGTGATCCCGCCCAATGACGATTGGCGCTGATAACTCACCGCTGGCTACCATTCGATTTAGTTCCACACCAAATTTTGTCCGTTGTGTATAATCCAGCCAGCATATTCTCGATGGCAATCCTTGAAACTGCACTTTTTCCCGAGCCATTTTGATCCATCGAGTCTGGGTTTCATCATCGGGAAACATTTCCAGGATCTTGTCATCCGTTTTATAAATATCTTCCGGATCGCCGGATAATGCCACCCAGCGAAAGGGCCCTCTGCCATCACAGAATAATGGACGGACATAGGCCGGAACAAATCCGGGGAAATCGAAGGCATTTTCTACACCAGCTTTTTTAGCTTGTCCCCGAAGATTATTTCCATAATCAAACGTGATGGATCCCATCGTTTGCAAGTCCAGCATTCCTTGACAATGTTCCGCCATGGATCGAAAGCTTTCTTTTACATATTTATTCGGACCAGACTGGCGCAAATTGATAGCTTGCTGATATGTCATTCCATTAGGGACATAACCATCCAATTCATCATGAGCGGAGGTTTGATCCGTCACCATATCCGGGATAATACCCATTTTGGCAATTTTTGGTACAATATCGGCCGCATTTCCTAATAATCCAATGGATAAGGGTTCTCCCTTTGCAGCAGCGTCTCTGGCCAATGTAAGAGTGTCATCCAAATATTCTGATGCTACATCAAGATACTTTGTCTCTAATCGCCTTTGGATCCGATGGGGATCGATCTCAATACAAATGCATACGCCGTTATTCATTGTTACTGATAAAGGTTGAGCTCCACCCATACCTCCTAGTCCAGCAGTTAAAACAAATTTTCCTGTGAGATCACTATTGTAATGCTCTTTCGCTGCGGCGGCAAAGGTTTCGTAGGTTCCTTGTAAAATGCCTTGTGTGCCAATATATATCCACGAACCGGCTGTCATTTGGCCGTACATCATGAGGCCTTTTTGATCCAGTTCGTTAAAATGTTCCCAATTAGCCCATTCAGGCACAAGGTTTGAATTTGCAATCAATACTCGTGGTGATGTGGTATGAGTCCGAATAACGCCTACAGGTTTACCGGATTGGACCAACATAGTCTCATCCGGTTCGAGTCTTTTCAACGTATCGAGGATTGCATCAAAACATTCCCAATTCCTCGCTGCTTTTCCTTTTCCTCCATACACTATAAGCTCATCCGGATTTTCGGCAACATCCGGATCAAGATTATGTTGTATCATACGATACGGTGCTTCAATTTGCCAGTTTTTGCAGGATAGTCTATTTCCTATGGGTGGATGGATTGTTTTGGACATTTTTTCTCCTGTAATAAGTTGTTAATTTATGTTAATCTTCTCAACACTCAAAGTCGACAAACATTGGATTATATAATAGAAACAAACAGATTAGGCGACAGTACCTAAAAAATGGACATGTCCCGATTTTGGATTAATGAAGCATATGAGTTAACAGGTAAATGAATTTACATCCTATACTAGAATCACTTTCACACGGTGATAAACGTATGGTTCAAGGTGTTGAAAAAGTAATTAGAATACTAAATAAAGATAACACCCTCTTCCCTATCATTATTGAAGGAATTACCAATGATAATGAATTGATTGCCATGCGGTCTGCGGATGCTATAGAAAAACTGACTATAAATAATCCTGAATGGCTGCAGCCTCATAAAAATACATTGATAAAATTAGTCAATGATGTAAAACAGCAGGAAGTTCGCTGGCATTTATGTCAAATTATTCCTCGCTTAACACTTTCCCTGAAGGAACGAATTGAGTTAACTGAATATTTTAAATTTTACTTAACAGATAAAAGCAGAATCGTCGTCACATTTACCATGCAGGCACTGGTTGATTTGGCGGGAAATGATTCAACAATGAAGTCTGATGTACGCCCAATAATAGAGAAATTAATGAAAGTAGGATCTCCGGCAATGCAGAGCCGTGGCCGAAAATTGCTATTAAAATTAGATTCTTAATAACGTATAGATTTGATGAAATCATTGGTATATCTCGGATTTTCCTTAAACACATTATAAGAAAAAATAGAGATTCCTCTGAAGCGTGTAATTTCAGAATAATATATCTTATCCACTGCTTCTATAGGTTTTTGATTATATAATGCAATACCCATTATAATTTTATGACGATATTTCCTGGGTAGATTTTCATAAATAATATCAATATTGTTCGCAAAGTCACGAAGATTTGATGTGTAATTCATGGGTATGGCCCAATCCAAATAACCGGCCGCTAACCATACATCCCATTCCTGAAAATATCGATTCTTCGCCAAAAGCAGATTTGGTTTTACCGCTGCAGATAATATACAATCCGGTCGAACATCCAATAACATTTGTTTTGTTTCTTTTACGAGATTTGTAATAGCAGCTCTTCTATAATTATCCCATTCAACATAATCATCATTCTCAAATACATGTTTCTTATCATTATACCTGTTTTGGAGGTAAAATGTTTTTGCTCCCACATTATTTCCATATTCCGTATCTTGAAATCGAATATAATCCAAATGCAATCCATCAATATTATATAATGCCGTCAATTCCCTAAAAACGGCCAATAAATGCTTTTGAACTTCCGGATGATGGGGAGCTAAAAAGTATCCTTCTCCAACGATGCCATTTTTCTTATTGGAAATTGTTTCATTGCCATTCGTATCGATCCATTCAGGATATCCATTATAAACATGATGCAAAGCGCGTGGTGTTTTTTCTGATGACCAAACAAGATAGACATTCACCCAGGCATGAACAGTTAAACCTACTGCATGTGCTTCATCAATAATATAAGCCAAAGGATCAAAATCTGGATTTTGTAATAATTCTGATTTGGGAACTAACTGTGTTCGGTAATAGGCATCACCTCTGCCTCGAATCTGAACCAAAAGATTATTAAATCCATTGCTTTGAGCAAAATGAATCATTTCATCAATGGATTGCTTATTTGTCATTGTATTGCGTATAACCCAAAGGCATTTTTCTTCGAACGCATTGAATCCTGCAATAATTTGACTTGTGCAGATAAAAAGAAGGGCAACCAAAACGGTTGCCCTCAAGCGATATTGCAATTGATTAATCAAAATTAATTATTCAGAATCTGCATTTTCATTTTCAGCTACAGCTATTCCCTCGAAATCAACAAATTCAATTAATGATAATGAAGCTGTATCATCTTTACGAAATCCTAACTTTATTATCCGCGTGTATCCACCGGGGCGATCAGCAAAAGCGGGGCCTATTTCATCAAATAAAGTTTGAGTTGCATCTTTATGCAATTTTCTCAACACCATACGTCGGGAAGTAAGATCACCCTTTTTCGCTTTCGTAATGAGTGGTTCGATATACTCACGCAAGGCTTTTGCCCGTGAATCTGTCGTCTTGATGCGTTTATGTTTAATTAGGTTTTCAGCCAAATTCATGAGCATCGCCCGGCGATGTGACGGATTGACACCTAATTTGCGATGTTTATTATTTTTTGCCATGATTACGCAGGATCTTTCAAATATGCATCTACATCCATTCCGAAGTGAAGTCCCATTTCATCCAGTTTTTCAACAAGCTCCGTTAGTGATTTACGACCAAAGTTTTTGTACTTCAGCATTTCACTTTCTTCTTTTTTCACCATTTCAAAAATAAATTTGATTCCGGCTGCCTGGAGACAATTATGACTTCGCACTGAAAGTTCCATTTCGTCAATTGTTCGTTTCAGTAAGTCTCTAATTTTTAGATCTTCTTCGCTGATTCCTGCAGAAACTTCTAATACTTCAGGACTTGCAATAGCTTCAACATATCTTAAATGATCAATCATAACTGAAGAAGCGTGACTAATAGCATCTTTAGATGTAATAGAACCATCGGTTTCTACTGACATTGTCAGTATTTCGATGGGTTCCTTTGCTCCGGGCACAGGACTTACATCGTATGTCACTTTTGTTACTGGATTAAATATACTGTCTATGGCTAAGGTACCAACCGGAGCATTGGGTAATTCATTCTCTTCTGAAGGAACATATCCCTTACCAATGCCAATTCGTAATTCAATGTCCATTTTTGCATCTTTGTTCAATTCGGTAATATAGTGATTACCATTGAGTATTTTGAACTGATCACTGGCTTTTTGGATATCTTTAGCAGTGAATTTGCCTGGACCCTTAACTGTTAAAGTTACTTTATCAGGATCATTTTCCATTAATTTAAAACGGACACCCTTTAAGTTTTGAATTATATCAGCAACATCTTCTCGGACGCCTTTGATTGTTGAGAACTCATGTTGGACACCATCAATACGTATATTTGTAATTGCTGCCCCTGGGATGCACGTTAATAAAACTCGTCGTAATGAATTACCCAACGTAATTCCATATCCTCTTTCAAGAGGCTGCAATTCAAATGTACCTAGAGTATCTGATTGATTATTTTCATCAATTTTAACTTTAATATTCAGTTTGTTAGTCATTTATAGAACGCCCTTTTGTTAATTATTTAGAGTATAATTCCACAACTAATTGCTCATTCACCAAAACTTGCATGTCTTCACGTTCAGGTATTGCAATTACGTTACCGGTCATTTTTGCTTTATCTAATTCTAGCCAAGGCAGGTCAAGATCGCCTTTGATTCGTTTCATGGAATCAAGAATTGCATCCATTTTTTTACTTCTATCCCGTACTTGAATTACATCACCCGCTTTCACAGAAAAAGATGCTATATTTACTTTCCTGTTATTCACAAGAAAATGTCCATGGTTTACCATTTGTCTTGCAGCAGGACGTGTGGATGCAAACCCCATACGATATACAACATTGTCTAATCTTTTTTCAAGAAGCTGCATCAAATTTGTACCCGTTTCTCCAGCCATTTTATCCGCTTTTTCAAAATAATTCCTGAATTGTTTTTCCAAAATACCATATAAAACTTTTATCTTCTGTTTTTCCCTTAACTGTACTCCATAGTTAGACGGTCTGCGACGTCTAGCTTGACCATGTTGACCGGGGCCATAAGGTTTTCGATTTAATATTCGATCATATTTTGGATTACCAAAAATATTTTCGCCAAATTTGCGAACAAGTTTTCCCTTGGGTGTTTTTAATTTTGCCATAATATTATCTCCGTCCTAAACACGTCTCTTTTTTGGTGGACGACATCCATTATGCGGTAAAGGTGTTACATCCTTAATTGAAAGAACTTCCAAACCAGCTACACCTAATGCACGAATAGCTGATTCACGACCGGATCCGGGACCTTTAACACGTACATCAACCCGCATTAATCCTTTGGCTTTTGCTTCCAAAGCGACCTTATCTGCAGCCATTGTTGCAGCATAAGCAGTACTTTTTCGCGATCCTTTAAAACCAGATGTTCCGGCAGTTGACCAAGCAACTACATTACCATAAATATCTGTTATGGTGATGTGTGTATTATTAAACGTTGCTTTTATATGTGCAACACCATGGGGTTCAATGGATTTCTTTTTAGATTTTTTCTTTCCTGATGTTTTTTCTTTAGCCAATTTATTATCCTTCCTTATTCGGCACCTTTGCCCAACCCGATTGTACGTTTCTTACCTTTTCGAGTACGAGCATTTGTTTTAGTACGTTGACCATTCACTGGTAAACCTCTACGATGTCTCATACCTCTATACGATCCAACATCTTTCAGACGTTTAATATTCATTGCCATGTCTGAACGTGCTTCACCTTCTACTTTAATTTCCAATTTTGTAATTGCATCACGAATGGCAATCACCTGTTTTTCTTTTAAATCTTTTACACGAATATTCTCATCGACTTTCGCTTTAGCACAAATAGCTTGGGCTTTTGTCAAGCCAATCCCATAAATATAACATAGGGAATAAGCGACTTTTTTATCTCGGGGAATATCAATTCCGGCAATTCGAGCCAAACCTTACTCCTAACCTTGTCTCTGTTTATGTTTTGGATTTTCACAAATCACTAACACCACACCTTTGCGGCGAATGATCTTGCACTTTGAACACATTTTTTTAACTGATGGACGTACTTTCATAATTTTTATTTTTGACGGTAAATAATTCTTCCTCTATTCAAATCATATGGTGAAACTTCTAAAGTCACCACATCTCCTGGTAAAATCTTTATAAAATGCATACGCATTTTTCCGCTGACGTGAGCCAGAACAATATGTTTTTGGTCTCCAATTTCAATTTCAACTCTAAATGTTGCATTAGGTAATGTTTCCTTAATAATGCCATCAACTGTTATGGGTTGCTCCTTGGCCATTATGCATTACCCATAGTAAGTATTTTAGGACCTTCAGATAATATAGCAATGGTATGTTCAAAATGAGCAGATGATTTACCATCTTTTGTTTTGATAGTCCAGCCATCTATATCTGTAAAAATCTCTTTTTCACCCAAGTTGATCATAGGTTCAATTGCCAGACACATTCCTTCCTGTAATTTATATCCTTGTTTTGGTACACCGAAATTGGGTACTTGAGGATCTTCGTGAAGGGATGTTCCAATACCGTGACCTACTAATTCACGAACAACTGAAAATCCTTCTGCTTCAACAAATGTTTGGATGGCATGACCAATATCAGACACATAATTTCCAGGTTTAGCTTTCTCAATCCCTATCATCAAAGATTCTTTAGTAATATCCATCAATTTCTTTTTATCTATACTGATTTCGCCCACTGCAAATGTTCGTGCTGAATCTCCATAATATCCTTTTTTCTCGGCACCACAATCAATTCCTACAATTTGGCCTTCTTGTAATGTCCTTTTTGCAGGAATTCCATGGACAACTTCTTCATCTATTGAGATACAAAGCGTAGCCGGAAAACCCATATAACCTTTAAAAGCCGGGCGTGCTCCTTTTGATCGAATAAAATCTTCAGCCAAAGAGTCTAATTCTAACAAAACTGCTCCTGGCTTTATATGGTTCGTTAACATGTCTAACGTATCTGCAACAATTTGGCAGCTTTCTGCAATTAAATCTATTTCTCTCTCGTTTCGAACGCGAACCATTACATACGCCTCCGACCACGAATCTTACCTTTTGATAAAAAACCATCGTAATGGCGCATCAACAAATGAGATTCAACTTGCTGCAAGGTATCTAATGCAACACCTACAATAATTAATAAACTTGTTCCACCAAAAAATGATGCCAAATCATATCCTACATTCATGGCATTCATCAAGATGTAAGGAAAAATAGCAATAAATGCCAGAAAAAATGAACCGGGTAAAGTCACTCGGGTCAAAATATTGTCTATATAATCAGCCGTCTTTTTCCCTGGTCTGATTCCAGGAATAAAACCACCTTGCTGTTTCATCTGCGTAGACACTTGAACAGGATCAAAAGCTATCGCTGTATAAAAATATGTGAAGAAAACAATCAATGTTCCAAAGACACCCCAATAAAATGGATGATCAAATGAAAACCAGCGCATAACTCCTTGCATAAATTCACTATCAGTAAAAAACATGGCTATTGTGCTGGGTAAAAACATAATGGACTGAGCGAAAATTATGGGCATAACTCCGGCAGTATTAACACGTAAAGGAATATGTGTTGATTGACCTCCATATACTTTACGTCCCACGACTCGTTTGGCATACTGGACAGGGATTTTGCGAGTACCCTGTGTCAAATATACAACAAATGAAATGATGACAAACATGATAGCTAATAGGATTAATTCAGAAAGAAGGCTACGTACTCCTTCATTTATTAACGCTATTTCACTTATGATTACAGTTGGGAGTCGGGACATAATACCAATCATAATTATCAAAGATATCCCATTGCCAATTCCTCTTTCTGTAATACGTTCTCCAAGCCACATCAAAAGCATAGTACCAGTGATAATTGTGGTAATAGCAACGAATTTAAATCCAACACCGGGACTGGAGACAACAGCAATTGTACCAGTGCCAGAATTTGCTGTCATAGATTCGAGGAACACCGTTACACTATAGGCTTGGAATGCAGCAATTAAGACTGTTCCATAGCGAGTAATCTGGGTAATCTTTTTACGACCTGCTTCTCCTTCTTTCTGCAACCGCTGAAAATAGGGTACGACGGTCCCCATAAGTTGAATCATAATGGAAGCTGATATATAAGGCATTATTCCCAATGCAAATAACGTTGCCTTTTGGAAAGCGCCACCAGCAAACATGTCAAATAATCCAAATAGTGTATTTTGCATTGACTCAAATGCAGCATGTAGAGCATCGCCATTGACACCTGGAATTGGAACATGAGCCCCGAGACGAACAACCACTAAAACCCCGAAAGTGAAAAGAATTCTCGCTCGGAGTTCAGGTATACTAAATACGTTTCTGATCTTATCAATCATTGAATTGTTACCGATCCACCTGCTTTTTCAATTTTATCCTTTGCGGTCGCACTAATTGCGCTTGCAGTAATATTCACTTTTCGTGAAATATCTCCCTTTGCTAAAATCTTTATGGGTTGCAAAGCAGAACGGACTAAACCATTATCTTGTAATATTTGTCCGTCTATATCAACGATATCTAGTTTTTCTAATGCTGCTAAATTCACAACTTGAAATGATTTTTTAAATATTTTGTTCGAAAAACCACGTTTAGGTACCCGACGCTGTAATTGCATTTGACCACCTTCAAACCAAGATAATGATTTGCTTCCACTACGTGAATGATAGCCTTTTTCGCCACGTCCGCCTGTTCTGCCTAATCCTGTTCCGTGGCCTCTGCCTCGTCGTTTTGTATTTTTAACAGAACCTTTTGTTGGTTTTATTTCACCGAGTTTCATCACACTTCCTTTACATTCACCAAAAAGTTTACCGTATTAATCATTCCGCGAATAATTTGTGTATCACTATGTTCAACGGTTTGATTAATCTTTTTTAGACCTAAAGCATCCAAAGTTGCTTTTTGATTTGGACGTCTTCCAATCCGGCTACGAACTTGAGTAATTTGGAGTGTTTTTGTTTTTGCCTTAGCCATTTTTAACTAAATACTTCTTTTATTGTTATTCCACGTTTATTCGCTATAGTAACAGCATCTTGTAAATTTTCCAGAGCATTTACGGTTGCTCTAACCACATTTAAAATATTATTTGATCCATAACGTTTGGATAAAATATTATTCACACCTACTTGCTCCATTATGGCTCGAACCGCCGAACCGGCAATAATTCCTGTACCTGGAGAAGCCGGTTTCAACATGACTCTACTGGCTCCATGTTTTCCAGTGATTTTATGTGGAATGGTATCATTTATAATTGGTGCTTTAAAAATATTTCTTTTCGCATTATCTTTTGCTTTAGAGATACTCCCCATTACTTCATTCGCTTTTCCTAATCCAACACCAACATGACCTTTTCCGTCACCGACCACAACAAGCGCTGAAAAGCGAAATCGTTTTCCGCGGGAAGTCACTTTTGCAACACGATTGATACGGATAACTTCTTCTTCTTTAAGATCTAATTCTGCTGGATTTATAATTGCCAATGAAAACTCCTTTTAAAAAACCAATCCACCTTCACGAGCGCCATCAGCTAATGCTTTTACGCGTCCATGATAAGGGAAACCGTTTCTATCAAAAATTACTTTTTCTATATTTTTTGCTTTCGCCCTGGTAGCGAGTTCCTCACCGACCATTTTACCTTGTTCAACTTTACTCCCTGCTTTCTTCAATGCTGTCTGCAAGTTTTTATCCATTGAAGAAGCAGATGCAAGAGTTATACCCTGAGAATCATCTACAATCTGTGCAGAAATATTTTTCAGACTGCGAGTGACCACCAACCGAAATCTATCCGACTGTAACCGATTGAATTGTTTACTACGGTTACGACGACGTGCAAAACGAATATTTTTAGCTTTAATACGACTCATTTATTAAGCACCTGTTGCTATAGTTTTTCCTTGTTTAGACCGAACATATTCATCTTTATAGCGAATACCTTTTCCTTTATAGGGTTCCGGTTTTCTGAAAGACCTTATTTTAGCAGCCACTTCTCCAACAAGTTGTTTGTCAATCCCAGAAATATTGATGTCTGCTCGATTTGCTTTAATTTCGATACCTTCCGGTGGATCAAAATAAATATCGTGAGAAAACCCTAACTGTAACTTTAATCTATTACCCTGCATGTTTGCTTGAAAACCAATACCTCTGATTTCTAAATCTTTCGAAAAGCCTTCTGAAACACCATGGATTGCATTTGCTATTAACATACGAGTAGTTCCATGCATTGATCGATCAAATTTTAAATCAGACGTTCTTTGTATATTTAGTTGATTATCAGTCTGTTCAACTTTAACAACCGGATTAATATTTACTTTCAATTCACCTTTTGGACCATTTACCAAAACAGCACCGGGTTGAATCTCAACTTTGATACCATCCGGTATCATTACGGGTTCTTTTCCTATTCTCGACATATTCTTACCAAACGTTGCAAAGCACTTCACCACCCACACCAATTTTCTTTGCCATTTTATTCGAAATGACGCCTTTTGATGTAGACATGATTGAGATCCCTAATCCATCGAGCACTCGGGGCAATTCTTTTTTCCCTTTATATACTCGTAAACCGGGTTTGCTTACTCTTTCTATTCCTGATATAACTGATTTACCATGATAATCATACTTCAGAAAGACTCGAATATGCTTCCTGTCTTTATCTTCGATTAGGACAAAATCTTCGATATATTTTTCTTCCTTTAAAATAAATACAATTCGTTTCTTTTCGTTAGAGGATGGAATATCAACCCATCTTTTGTTGACCCTTAAGCCATTCCGAATTCGCGTCAGCAAATCAGCAATTGGATCTGTCATACTCATTTAAATCATACTCTCCTTACCAACTTGCTTTTGTAATACCCGGGATTTCACCTTTTAAGGCCATTTCTCGAAAACAAATACGGCACAATCCGAATTTGCGTAAATAGCCATCGGGGCGTCCGCAATTGAAACAACGGTTATATGCCCGACTGGAAAATTTCGGTTTTCTTTTTGATTTAACAATTAGTGATTTTTTTGCCATTAGGCAGCCTCAACTACTTCTTCTTGTTTTACAGGTTTTTCCCTTAAAGGAAAACCAAATTCTTTTAATAACCAATATGATTCGTCATCCGAATTAGCAGTCGTTCCAAGCGTAATATCCATTCCTCGGATAGAATCGATTTTATCATAATCGATTTCAGTAAAAACGATCTGTTCTTTTATTCCGAAGGAATAATTTCCTTTTCTATCAAATGACTTAAAAGATAAACCTCTGAAATCGCGCGTACGTGGCAAAGCAATCGAAATAAGTCTTTCAAGAAATTCGTACATGCGATTTCCACGAAGCATCACCTTGCATCCCACAGGAAATCCCTTGCGAATTTTGAAATTAGAAATATCCTTTTTAGAACGAGTTATAACTGCTTTTTGTCCAGTGATTGCCGTTAATTCTTCGACTGCTCTTTCTAAAGCTTTCGGATTCAATTTTGCGTCACCAATTCCCATATTTACCGAAATAGAAGAAACATGAGGAACTTCCATCACATTCTTATAACCAAAACGCTTCATCAATGCAGGAGTAATATCTTGCCCAAACTTCATCTTCAAATTAGGTATATACATATCACTTTTAGACTTTGTACTTTTCTTCGGAGCATTCTTTTTACTTGATGATTTTTTTACAGTTGTTTTTTTAGGCGCACTCTTTTTTGCTGTCGATTTTTTCGCAGCAGTTTCTTTAGCAGTACTCTTCTTTGCAACTGATTTTTTCTTATCTGGCTTTTCGCTTGTTTCTTTTTTTGCCATAATTCTATTCTAATTCTTCACCTGTTTTTGATGCAATTCTTACTTTGCGTCCATTTTCTAAAATCTTATATCCCACCCGTGTTGCATTTCCTTTATGCACTGGCAGCATATTTGAAATATGGATAGGAGCTTCTTTTTCTACAAATCCACCTGCAGGATTTTCCTGTGTTGGTCGCGAAGCACGTTTGACCAAATTAATTCCTTCAACAATCACTTTTTGTGAATCTGGAAAGATATGTAAAACTTTACCTTCTGATCCTTTGTGATTACCGGTAATCACACGTACCGTCATGCCTTTTTTAATATGCATTATAATACCTCCGGAGCCATTGAAATAATTTTCATATAACCACCATCTCGCAATTCTCTGGCAACTGGACCAAAAATACGTGTTCCACGCGGTTCACCTGCACTCGTCAACAATACAGCTGCATTATCATCAAACCGAATATATGATCCATCAATACGACGAATCTCCTTTTTTGTCCGAACCACAACTGCTCGTGAGACGTCACCCTTTTTAACCATTCCGTTTGGAATAGCATTTTTAACAGTTATAACAATAATATCTCCCACGGTAGCATAACGTCGTTTAGAGCCACCAATAATTTTGAAACACAAAATTTCTTTTGCTCCCGTATTATCTGCAACTTTTAGCCTTGTTTCTTGTTGAATCACTCTCTTTATCCAATCTTTACCGATTCACGAATAATTTCACTCACTTGCCAACGTTTATTCTTACTGATTGGACTTGTGGAAGTAATTCGTACAATATCACCATCTTTAGGCTCAACACTGCTCACATGCGCCATGTGCTTTTTTGATGTATTAATAATTTTTTTATACACTTTATGTTTAACGCGCCTTGTGACTTTTACAACTACGGTTTTATCCATTTTTGTGCTTATCACTTCGCCCGTCAATGATTGTCTTTTACGTTCCATTAATTCTTCGAACCTTTCTCTTCTCTAACACCTAATTTATATTCATGAATCACCGTTTTTATCTGTGCAATTTCTTTTTTCAAATGTCTTATCTGTAACGGATTTTCCAGTTGCTGTAGAGATTTCTGAAAACGAATATTTTGAAGTGCTTCCATATTTTCATCAAGCTTAACATCCAATTCTGATTGGGACATTTCATTTAATTCTGAACGTTTCATTAAATGTCTCTCCGTTCCACAATTTTTGTTTTAATAGGTAATTTGTGTGATGCATTTGTGAATGCCAATTCTGCTAACTCACGATCGACACCTTCTATTTCGAACATGACTCGCCCCGGCTTTACAACAGCTACCCAGTATTCCGGTGTTCCCTTACCTTTACCCATTCTTGTTTCAGCTGGTTTTTTGGTAATAGGTTTATCTGGAAATATTCTAATCCACATTTTACCTGTTTTACGAACCACCCTGGAAATTGTAACACGAGCCGCTTCAATCTGTCGAGCTGTAATCCAACCGGGTTCAACTGCTTTTAAACCAAAACTTCCAAAGGAAACTTGATTGCCACGAGTAGCTAAACCACGGCGATTACCGCGATGGTGACGACGAAATTTTACTTTTCTGGGTTCTAACATAATTTCATTTAAACCGGTTTATCCGTTACAAATCCAAACTTTTATCCCAATAATACCATACGTCGTTTGGGCTTCAGTTAGTGCATAATCTATATCTGCTCGTAGTGTATGAAGTGGAACACGTCCTTCATGGAATTTTTCACTTCGAGCAATTTCTGTTCCGCCTAATCGACCTGCAACATTGATACGAATACCTAATGCGCCCATACGCATGGTTGATTGAATTGCTTTATTCACAACTCGTCGATACGAAATCTTTTTTACTAATTGATGGGCAATATTAGACCCAACCAAAGCAGCATCTAATTCGGGACGTTTTACTTCTGAAATATTTATTTGTACATCTTTATCTGTTAACTGATTTATTTCTTTCTTTAATCGGCCCACTTCTTCTCCGCCTTTACCTATCACAATTCCAGGTCGTGCTGTTTGAATTGTAACCGTGACTACTTTTGATGTTCGACTAATGTCTACTCGGGAGATCCCGGCATTCGGCATTCTATGCTTGATATATTTACGAATCCTTACATCTTCTTCTAATTCATAAGAAAATGTTTTTTCAGCAAACCAATTAGAACTCCAATTCTTTTTAACTGATAAACGAAAACCGACCGGATGTGTCTTTTGACCCAAAATATCTCCTTAAACGTCACTCACAACAACTGTGACGTGACTTGTTGGTTTATTTAAACGTGAAATACGACCCATGGATGCAGCCCGAAATCTCTTCAGTGATGGACCCCCATTAACAAAAGCTTCAGATATGATTAATCCATCCGGATCTATATTTGTATCATCCGCTTTTTGAAGCAGATTGCTCACGGCAGAGCGTAATGTTTTTTCAATAACTTCAGATCCTTTTTTCGGAGAAAAGTGTAAGTAATTTAATGCATCTCCTACTTTCTTACCGCGAACCTCATCCATAACAATGCGAATCTTTCGTGGAGATTGTCTTACGTATCTGCTGCAAGCTTTAGCGTCCATGACTATGTACGGTCTCCAGAATGCATTCTAAAAATTCGAGTTGGAGCAAATTCACCTAATTTATGCCCAACCATATTTTCTGATATAAATACAGGAATAAACTTATTACCATTATGTACAGCAAACGTATGACCCACAAAATCGGGAGTGATCATAGAACGGCGCGACCATGTTTTGATCACTTGTTTCTTTCCACCATCATTCATAATCTGAACTTTTTTCATGAGTTTCTCATCAACGTAGGGGCCCTTTTTTAATGATCTTGCCATCCTACTTTCTCCTCTTCACGATATAATCATTAGATTTTTTATTCTTTTTCCTTGTTTTATACCCTTTAGTTGGTTTTCCCCAAGGAGTCGTAGGATGACGACCGCCTGAAGATTTTCCTTCACCACCACCCATTGGATGATCAACAGGATTCATTGCAACACCTCTGACAGTAGGCCTACGACCTAACCAGCGAGAACGTCCGGCTTTACCCGAGACGATCTGTTCATGGGATTTATTCCCAACTTCACCCAAAGTAGCTAAACACTCATTGCGGATTAATCGATCTTCTCCTGAAGGCAATTTCAATGTAGTAAATCCGCCTTCATGAGCCATAACCTGTGCAGATGCACCAGCACTGCGAACCATTTGCCCGCCATTACCCGGATATAATTCAACATTATGAACAAACATACCTGTAGGTATTTTAATTAATGGTAAAGCATTACCAATTTTCAATGGTGCATTTTCACCAGAGAGAACCGTGTCACCAACTTTAATTCCAAAAGGTGAAAGAATGTAACGTTTGTCACCATCAGCGTAATGCAATAAAGCAATATTTGCTGATCGATTTGGATCATATTCAATTGCAAATACTTTTGCAGGAATGTCATGTTTACTACGTTTAAAATCTATAATGCGATAGCGTTGTTTATGACCGCCTCCGCGATGGCGTGTAGTTATACGACCTTTATTATTTCGTCCACCCGTTTTACGCTTGGCTTCAGTTAAACTTTTTTCAGGTGTATTTTTCGTAATTTCCGAAAAGTCAGATCGCGTCGCAAAACGATTACCCGGAGTAGTTGATTTAAGTTTGCGGATACCCATTATCCAACTTCTCCCCTTATGAGATCAATCGTCGATCCTTCTTTTAGAGTAATAATAGCTTTTTTCCAATTGGATCGATGTCCATTTGTACGGATGGTCCTACCACCACTACGGACTGTCATTTGCTTTGCTTTACCTAATCTGTTCATTGTCGCAACTTTTGCAACTATTACATCAAATCTTTTTTCAACAGCATCTTTTATCTCAATCTTATTTGCAGAACTATCTACCTGAAAAGCGTATTTTCTTTGAGTTTCTTCTAATTGACTCAATTTTTCAGTAAATAATGGTTTTATTATGATTTCTCGTACTGACATTATTTTACCATTAATTGTTCAGTTAAAGCTTCAATTCCGCTTTTTTCTATTAGGATTACATCACAATCAATGAGATCATATGCACTTGCATGAGCGGCTTCCAAAATGGCAACATTGGGCAAGTTTCGACCAGCCAAAAAAACATCATTTTTACTTTCACCCAATAAAATTGCGATTTTTTTATCTGCGATTTTTAAATCATTTAAAACTTTAACAAATTCTTTCGTTTTTGGTGATAAAACATTTAATTCGTCGATTATAATAACTTCATCATTTTTTGTTTTACTGGAAAGCACAGATCGCCGAGCTAGACCCTTCATCTTTTTTGGGAGATTATATGAATAACCATGAGGTTCAGGGCCAAAGACAGTACCCCCACCTTTCCATAATGGTGAACGGGTAGACCCTGCGCGAGCAACACCGCGACCTTTTTGTTTAAAAGGCTTACGGCCACCACCTCGAACTTTACTTCGATTTTTTGTAGCGTGATTACCCTGACGACTGTTAGTTAATTCAGACTGTACTGCACGAAAAATAACATCTTTATTCGGTTCAATACCAAATACAGTTTCATTAAGCTTCACTTTTGAAGCTTTACTACCATCTTGTTTAAAAACTTGTAATTCCATCATTATTTTTTAATCAGTATAAAACTATTTTGAACACCGGGCACTGCACCTTTAATAAGCAATTGATTTTTTCCACTATCAACGCGTACAATTTCAAGATTTCTTACTGTCACTTTTTCAACACCCATATGCCCTGCCATGCGCATTCCTTTATAGACTCTTGAAGGATCAGAACCCTGCCCAATTGAACCAGGCGCACGATCATATTCACGCTGTCCATGTGTTTTCGGACCACCTGAAAAACCATGTCGTTTCATCACACCTGCAAATCCTTTTCCTTTTGATGTACCGGTAACATTAACAATATCACCTTCTTTAAATATTGCTGCACCAAATTCTTGACCGACTTTATAATCAAATCCTTGTATAGGTTCGAATTCAGATAAAATACGTTTTGGCGTTGTCTTTGCTTTGTCAAACATACCTTTCATAGGTTTATTTGTATGTTTTTCTTTTCGCTCACCAAAACCTAATTGTACAGATGTATAACCATCCTTATTTTCGGTTTTTACTTGTGTTACAACACATGGACCCGCATCAACAACAGTTACGGGAACCATCGTTCCGTGATCTCCGAAGACTTGTGTCATACCAATTTTTTTACCAATTAATCCGCGCATAATTACACCTTGATTTGAATATCAACACCAGCAGGCAAATCTAACTTCATCAATGCTTCTACTGTTTTAGGTGTGGAATTCAAAATATCTACAACTCTCTTATGTATTTTAGATTGAAATTGTTCTCTTGATTTCTTATCTACAAAGGGTGACCGCAAAACTGTATAGACAGTCCGTTTTGTCGGCATTGGAATTGGACCGGAAATCACAGCGCCAGTTGATTTAGCTGTTTTTACAATCTTTTCCGTTGATTTATCCAACAAGTGATGATCGTATGCTTTAAGACTTATGCGTATGGTTTGATTTGCCACTATATTTACTCAACAATCTCCGTTACGACACCTGCACCTACAGTCCGTCCGC
>CEPZ01020682.1_pt1 | contig 75651 bp, 71 predicted proteins | sample 530461 | NCBI WGS metagenome assembly CEPZ01 (sample SAMEA2620106, study PRJEB7988) | marine metagenome | isolation source: saline water (ENVO:00002010), including
GTGTTGCCGATGTTGCCAATAGTGATACGTTGGAGGTAGATAATACATTCCCGACAGTCGAGTTAAGTTATACTAATCTCACTCAGACAAATTTAACAAATGAGGGTAAGTTTCAAGATATTGTTGAAATCACTGTACAATTTTCTGAAGGAGCCGATGCTGATAATCCTCCTGTATTAAATATTGCATATGCTGACTCAACAGATGACTCATTTTTGGGTATGTCTGCTTTTAATTCAGCCAATAATGATTCAGTCTGGATATATCAAGTAACATTGCCGGACAGTACTAAAAATGATGGTTTATTTACCGCCACTCTTTCTGCAAAGGATTCGGCCGGGAATCCTGTTTCTACATTTACAAACAGTCAATTATTTACCGTGGATAATACTCCTCCGGCAGATTTCGTAACAGGTACAGTCACACCACAAGGTCTAAATCAGGTTACCGGCTGGTATAACAGTACAATGGATAGTGTGGAAATATTAGTTCCAGTACCAACACCGGTTTCAGATCCTTCAATTCAGGGTGGTGGTAAAATAGACATTCAAATGTTCAATATTGTTCGCGGTTCTGACTGGGTCACTATTCCAACTCAAGACAGTATTGCTGGTTCCGGAACAAGTGTTCCTTTTTTTAGATCTACGCCTGAAATTGAGTCCATTATTCCCCCAGGTACTGATTTGATCCAAGGTGATACATTATTGATTCGTGCGGCCATAACAGACAGGGTAGGTAATACCACATATGGTGATTCCAGTTTAAGTCGTCTGGTTTATGATCCTTTTGCTCCGACACTTGGTGCGGTAACAGCGGGATTATTTTTTACACAAGATACTATTGTTTCTTCTGACTCAATTTCTGCAACTTGGTCAGAATTTACAGATTCTGTTTTTCAGACAATTGAAGGGTCTGGATTAAGTTCGTATGATTACAAGATACAGCATTATGATGTTAGCGGTGTTTTTGTGGATGATCTACAAGATTGGACTTCTTTAGGCACTTCAGATAATGTGACTCATACTGATCTTGCCCTAACACATGATAATCAATATAGTTTACATATTCGAGCAATTGATGTTGCTGGAAATATTTCTGAAATTGTGAATACGGATACCATTCGTAGGATAAACTCGGCTCCCATCATTACTGCCATTTTAGATACTACACAATCCTATGAAGATGTTTTGTTTACACAAATAATTCTATTTACTGATGTGGATACTGCTACAATATTAGGCGATCAGTTTACCTATAATTTGTTGACCACTCACCAATTTGGACATGTTCCTGCGGATACAGCCATATTCATACCAGGGCAAAATGTCATCAACTGGACACCAACTCAATCAGATACTGGATTATACACTTTCCGGGTTATTATTGATGATAACTGGACATTTTCAGATACAGTGTCTTATCTGCTTTTCGTAAATGTTGTTAATGATACGCCGACAGTTGCTGTGTTGACACCGCATGATAATCAAACCATGCTGGAAGACCAAACAGCAAAAGTCAAATTTCTTTTATCCCAATATGGCAATGATGTTGATAACGACAGTACTCAATTGACGTATCAGGTAGCAGTGCTAGATACATCTAGTATTCCAGGATTTCCTACAGCAAAACTATTTTTCGGAAATGGAACACCGGAAATAGTAAAACAAAGATTGAATGACATGTTTAATCAAAAAACGACACGAGAAGATTTACATATTGGAAAAGATAAAAATAAATCATCAAATGACATAATTATTGAAAAACGCAAAATACTCAATACTCAATCTTCTAAAACTCTGGCAAATTATATCCAAGTTGATTTAACGGATACTACGGGTATTTGGTGGGCTGAATTCAACGTAGATAGTAATTATTTTGGCAGCAATCATCGTATTTTATTTTTCGTTAGTGATCCGGATGGTGCAACAAGTATGGATACTGTTTATTTAACAATTACACCGGAAAATGATCCACCTCAAATTGCAACAATCCCCCTTATAGAAATCACAGAAAATCAATTTATGAAAATAGATTTTGCAGATTATGTTACAGATATAGATGATACATTGTTGACGATTCGAGTAGCTGCTTTAACTAATAATAATAAAATGGCGATCACTGCTGTTGTCAATGGCGCAACAACTATAGGTGACTCATTGCAATTTTTAACCAGCAATGTGGGTGATACAGTACTTTTTACTCCTGAAATAGAATGGTCAGATACATCTTTAATCCAAATATCGGTAATTGATGCCCAGAATGCCCGTGCTAGTAAAACATTTGTAATAGATATTTTACGCGTACCCAGACCGAATATATCACTTGAAGTGATTCAGAATAATGCGTTTACTAATTTCTTTGAAGTCATTTTGACAGATACTGTTTCAAAAACAGATAGTTTATTTATTACTGTTCAAGGGCAACCAATTGCCTTAGACACTGTTGCAAGTTATACGTACGTAGGACATTATTCATTTGATAATCCTGGCACATATTCATTTTATGTAAAAGCCTGGGGTGTAGTGGGTGATACGACCATAACCCGTTCTGTTAATATGGCTTTGGCAAAAGCATTTTATGACTGGACGGGCTACAGCCCTGATGGGAATTTTCGAGTGTATGGTTCGAGCGGTTCTGTGCCATTTGATCAATCCTTATTGATCGTTGATTCAACTATGTTCAATCAATTTTTTCACGATCGCGCGTCTTATCGTTTGGGAAAAGAATCATCCGTGTTTGAATTACCCGTTGAAATTTCTATTTCATCTATCAGTGAAGATTTGGCTATTTACCAACGAAGAAATGGTGTAGAATGGATTGAAATACCTTCGATTTCAGAATATGGTCAAATAATAGCTTATACAGACGGAATGGGATATTTTCGTTTAGGTCCTAAAACATTGATTGTCCCGGGAGAAACCAGCTTACACCAAAACTACCCTAATCCGTTCAACCCAGTCACAAATATTATATATGATGTTGGTTTTAGCGATGGACCACAACAACGCGTAAATGTAATTGTATACAACCTATTGGGCCAACACGTAAGAACGTTGGTCAATGAACAAAAGGATATTGGTAGGTATACAATTCGATGGGACGGGCGTGATAAAAATGGCATAGGAGTTTCAAGCGGCATATATTTTGTTCGAATGATGAATAATTATGGTCGAATACATACAAGAAAAATGATGCTATTACGATGATGAATAATAGAAAATATATAATATTTCTATTTGCTTTAGGTATAATCCTAACAGTTGCCTCTTGCCGGAAACAATATAAAGCGACTGAACAGGATATGGCCAATTATGGCTGGTTTCTATTTGAAAAAGCAGCTATAAATTCTGATTATACAGAAAGTAAAAGTTGGTTTTTGGAATCCATCAATGAAGATACAACGTATATGGATGGCTATAATGGATTGGGATGGTCATTTGGTAAATTGACAGATTTAGATAGCAGTATTTATTATTTTGAAAAAGGTTTAAACTTTAGTGAAAGTATTTATGATACAACAAACATACGCTATGAGATATGGGCAGGATTGTGTTTCGCGAGTAATGCAAATGGTCAAGATTCAATAGCAATTATTTGGGGTGACAGTTTAATTGATGCGTTGACAGGCGGTCTTACATCAACTACATGGATTTTTTCACATAATAACATAAACGGTAATAATATAATAAATCATCTTGATCTACGAATAACAATGGCTGCTTCACATTTCGCTGAGGGAGAATTCTCAAACAGTGTGACACAGATGCAGACCATTTTATCGGCTCTCTCCAGTACAACCACATTCAACCCTGATGTGAATAGTGTTAGTGGCCGGTCAGAATTGGCAGTATGGATTGACTCCTTACAGACAATCTTATCAACTCAATAAACGCTATCGTAAACCAACAGGAACATCAACGCTGGATGGCACAAGCCCTTCTGCAAGCACATAAAGCATTTGAGAATAATGAAGTTCCTATTGGTGCAATTATTGTCAAAGATCATCAAGTTGTAGGAAGGGGATATAATCAAAAGGAAAAGCTAAAAGACCCCACCGCTCATGCAGAAATATTAGCAATTACTGCTGCGGCAAATACTTTGGAAGATTGGCGTTTGACTGACTGTGTTCTATATGTTACGAAGGAACCCTGTCCCATGTGCGCCGGCGCGATTGTTATGTCACGCTTAAAAATGGTTGTTTTTGGCTGTTATGACGAAGATAAGGGCTGTTGCGGCTCTTTGTACCAATTATGCGGAGATCCCCGTTTAGGACAGAAAATAGCCGTAAAAGGGGGTATTTTAGATAATGAGTCCTTGGAATTGATTCAGGACTTTTTTCGGACAAAACGTAAAGCGTAATTATGTAATTTATGGATAATATAGTTACCGTTTTTCTTACACAGTAACAGTATTCTATTATCAATAAAAGGAGAGGTGGCAGAGCCTGGCTGAATGCGCTGCACTCGAAATGCAGTATGGTCCTAGACCATCGGGGGTTCGAATCCCTCCCTCTCCGCTCATTTATTATAGTTTCTCGACAATAGCCGAAGGTAATTAATTATCATTTCATTTATTCATACTATGTCAAGTATAATCAAATATATCCGTTTGAAGGACACAGATTAGAAGGACACAGCTGTGATATCGCATAGATTACTGCTGCTGTGTGCTTCTATTTAGACCATTGTATGGATTATTTGTAAGCCCCCCCCCACATACACCAAGCAGGACTTTCATCATCTATGTTATTGCCCGTGTAAATTTTTTCTCCAAATCCCCACTTTTGATTTGAACAATCCTTACATTCATATGTGAGGATTAGATATAAAGATGAAGTTTTACTGTTAATTATACCCAACTTCGTAGTTTGGAGCTGGGCATTAGAGAAACATCCCAAACAGGAGGAGGCAAATTATGGCTGCCCTTCTAATCCCTATTCCTGCAATAGCTATGATGATGTAGGTAATTTATGAAAAAGGTTTACCTAATAATCTGCTTTCTTACTATTATTCATTCATCATATGGACAGGGAAACGAACTCTGGTATTATGATGTAAACGACATGTCGTTTGGCAATTCTGCCTGTGCTGATATTGATGATGATGGATTGCTTGAGATTGTGTTCTCATGTTACAGAAATGACTCAACTGTTTATGCATTAAACGCTGAAAATGGTAGTCTGCTTTGGAAAGTAAATACAGGCGGATGTAATGATGTGGCCCCATTAATATGGGATGTTGATCAGGATGGAGAACTAGAAGTTATATTGCCTTCTTCATGTGTTGCTAAAACATTTTGTTATGATGGATTAACAGGAAACCTAGAGTGGTTTGCAAATACACGTGGTAGCGACTCACCACCTACTGTAGCTGATATTGATAATGATGGGAAATATGAGATCCTTCATGGTGAATTTGGAGGATATGTTATCTGTATAAATGGAGAGGATGGATCTGTTTCATGGGAGATAGCTGTAAATACAAATTCATGGGTTCAAACTGCCCCTGCAATTCTTGATGTTGATGATAATGGTCAGCTTGATTTCATTGTAGCAACGTGGGTGTTTGGAGGCCAGGGTGATATTTATGCATATACCGGAGACTCTGCTCTATTAATTTGGGAAGACACAATACCATCAGATTTCTTTTATCATGGAGCTTCCTTTGCTGATATTGATGGTGATAATAAACCTGAACTTACAATAGGATGCTATGATGGAAATGTTTATGCCTTAAATGCAGAAGATGGTTCACACCTTTGGACATATTTTCATCCTGATGCATATCCTCAATATGTGGGGGCTCCTACCTCAATTGCCGATCTGAATAATGATGAACTTTATGAAATTGTTTTTATAAATGGCAACAGGCTGGGGGTTCTTTCAAATACCGGTGATCTTTTGTGGGATTATCCTATTACAGGTTATTCAACTTCTTTTAGAGGAGCTGCAATATCGGATATAAATAATGATGATACTCTTGATGTAGTATTCGGGACTTCTGCCGGGGAATTAATTGGATTAAGCGGAGGTAGTGGATCAGTTCTGTTTTATGAAGATATAGAATCGGCTTATGGGAGTAATTTTGAGATTGATCATGCACCAATAATTGCTGATTTTAATAATGATAGCATAAACGACATATTTGTTGTTGGTGGTCATGCTGAATACCCCGACATCTTTAACAACTATGGAAGGGCATATGCATTTGAAACTCCGGGAGGCAAAGGAACAGGATGGCCAATGTTCAGATTTGATGAAAGACGAAGTGGTTGCTATAAAGACACTACCCCGGTTGTTTCTACTGAGCCCGAACATTTTATACCAGAAGAATTTGTACTGCATCAGAATTACCCCAATCCGTTCAACCCGGTCACTACACTTCGTTATGATTTACCAGAACAGTCTAATGTGAATATCATCATTTACGATATAATGGGCAGAGAGGTTAAGTCGCTCATAAATCAAACCCAGGATGCTGGTTTTAAATCAGTCATCTGGAATGCCACCAATGACTACGGCAAACCAGTCAGTGCTGGGGTCTATCTATACCAAATACAAGCAGGAGAATTTGTTCAGACCAAGAAGATGGTGCTGTTGAAATAGTCCCACCCAAAGGATTTGATAAGGCCCATACCAGCATTACTGAAAAAACGTTTGATGAATTATATTCATTAAGTGAATATGGACAAATCCCTATATTATTAGATATGTCACCTTGTAGTTATCATATAAGAAGTATTAATAATGATAAAAGAGATTCACTTCATTTTATCGATATAATCGAACTTTTACATGATAAAATTGATGAATTCACTTCATATTATGATTCATCAAAAGAAGTTTTAATTCATCATACCTGTTCAGGGCAAAAAATGCAGCAGGAAAAAATGTTGGAAGAAATCGTAAGAACATTGGCAGGAAACGTTAAAACTCCTCTCGTAAATGGATGTTGCGGTGCTGCAGGTGACAGAGGGTTACTTTTCCCTGAATTAACGAATAGCGCTTCAGAAAATTGTTCCAGTACGTATTCGGATATTTCTAAAAACGCCCTAGGTGTTTCAACGAGTAAAATGTGTGAATTATCTATGACTAATTCAACAGAAATTCCATTTTACTCAATTATTAAATTTGTGTATCAAGTAATTTTCAACAATAATGAGAACTAGATCACTTGAACTATCAAACTATTTGGGTAAATTTCAACCATATTTAACCACATTTAAACGGAAAAGATTATGAAACAATTTTATACATACATACTAATTGCATTTATCATTTTAAGCAATATTACCCATGCCGAAGCTATTGCCAGGGTCATGAAGTCCAACGGTGATGTAACGCTCAAAGCTTTAGATAAGGCATCATTCACAACTGATGTAAAACCAGGGCATGGTATCAACAATGGTGACGCCATTCGAATCGGCGAAGTTGGATTTGCCGTCGTCATTTTTATAGACGACAGATCTGTTATCAAAATCCGTGAAAATACAGAATTTCAGTTCATAGATTCACCAAGTACACGCACGATCGATATTGAACAAGGTACCATATTCAACAACGTTTCAAAGCAGAAAGAGAAAACTTTTAGAGTGGAAACTCCAGTATCAGTTGCATCTGTTAAAGGTACAGAATTCGCTGTTGTCTCTGATCCGGCGGGAATGGATCAATTTTTCTGCCAGGAAGGTAATTTTGACGTTTATAATTCAGTAAGCGGGCAAACCATTAATGTTCAGCCTGGACAGCAAGCTATTTCGAATGCGTTGGGAACATTGACAGAACAACCCTTTAATCCCGATGATTACCCCGAAGATCCAGATGCAGATTTTGAAGAAAGTGAAGAGGAAACAGAAGAAGAAGCTGAAGAGGAAGAATCCGAAGAACCGGAAGAGACTGAACCGGAACCGGAAGAAGAGGTAGAGGAAGCTGATGAAGAACCGGAACCGGAAGAGACTGAACCGGAACCAGAAGAACAACCTGAAGCACCTGAAGAGACATCACCTGAAACACCACCAGAACCGGAAGGACCGTTCAATATGGGATTAGGTGTGGGTTCTGTCACAATTGATGGTGTTTTGTACAATCAGTTAGCATTACGCCCCGAATTCAATATTGGTAAACTAGGTATTGGACTGGATTTGGCACTTTATATTGATAATGAAGGAAATATCCGACAAAATGAATGGGATGTGAAAAATGATCCATCTGTAATATTGGATAAAATTCAATACCTCCGTTGGGGACAAAAAGAAGATCCATTTTGGGTGAAATTAGGTTCTTTGGATAACGTGACTCTCGGTTACGGTGGATTGCTCATGGGCTATTCCAACATGATGGAATTTCCATCCGTCCGCCAGTTGGGAATCAACACGGGTGTGAATTTTGGTAATTTCGGAACTGAATTATTCATGTCGAACCTAAAGGATTTCTCCAGAGGAGGAACGCTGCTTGGTTTAAGAGGAAGTTATAAGGTATCCAAAGCATTCCCGTTAACTATCGGTGCAAACTTTGTGATGGATGTTAATCAATTTAGCGGTTTGAAAGATAATGATGAGGATTCTTATCCGAACATTTTTGATGATTTTCCTGATGATAAAACAATATGGAATGACACAGATGGAGACGGAATACCCGATCCCCATTCAGGAGTCGATACCACATCGTGGGACATAGATGCCAATGGAAATAATATTTATGATGCGGATGAAACTGACTTGGGACTTAAAGGAACACCATTCAGTATAGAAGATAATTCAGCATCAGCAATGGGATATGCGTTTGATATTGGATATCCGGCGTTTAGTAATAAAATGGTTTCCTTGGATGTATATGCTGAATTCAATTTTTTAAATATTCCTGAAGCCGGTGAGCAAGGAACCGAATTTTACAGGGAAGCAAAAAGCGGAAGTGGTTTTTCTGTACCGGGTGTACGCATGAGTCTGTTCAAATTCTTGAATGTTAGTTTCGAATATCGAATTAAAAGCGGTTATTATGTTCCCCAATTTTTTGATCAATCATATGATATTGTGCGAGTAACACCCATTTATACTGATGATCAAACTTACATTTTAACGAAGGACATGATGTTGTTTGCTGATTCAACAATGAATGAAGATTTAAGCGGATATTTTGGGTCATTGAGTGCAGATATTTTTGGATTTGCCAGTATCAATGGTTCATTTGCAAACATGACGTCTGAATCAGATACAGTTCAGAGTTTTATGGCGGCATTGAATTTGAATCCGGATAAAATTCCTAAATTGAGCGTTGCCACTGCTTATTACCAACGCAATAATGATTTAAACCCCTTTGATTTTGCGAATCCATCACTCAATACTGTTTTAGGTTATAGGCTGGGTTATGAAGTCAGCAAAGGGGTGAGTGTTATTTGGGACTTTCGTCAATTCTATCGTGATGACGGTACTGGCGAACTTGAGCCTGTTAAGCAAACTACCATTGAAACAGCGTTTGATTTTTAATGGGTAAAGTAACAATCGAAGATGGCGAAAAAACAATTTATCGCTATGATGCCAGCGCCAAAACGTTTAAAAATGCAGCAATATTATTATTCACCCTTGCAGCAGGAATGGTTGTTGTGGCGATAATTTGGCTTTCTAATTTTGAAGGAATACAATGATTATAAGTATCCAATACTGCAACGTCTGAAACTACTTACCACGTGCGGCCGGTCTGGCCAGCGAACTTTTGGAAAAATACGGTACAAAGATAACACAATTAACCTTGCTTCCTTCAGACGGTGGTGTGTATGAAATCATAAAAGATGGTGCTTTAATATTTTCTAAAATGAAACTCGATCGTTTCCCGGATAATGGTGAAATTGTCACACTTATTGAAAATAGCTAATTTTCTTTTTCCTGCCATTTTTTGTTCAATTGTAAGTGGACAAGATGGTGAAATTATACCTTTAAGCCAAAAAGTAGGTTTAACCCTCGATGCTGAAGAAAATTTATTTTATAATGTAATTTCAGATATTGACGGTTTTGAAAGTGCTCAATTTTATGAAATGAGTACACACACTGTTATTGCTAGAATTTCCTACGTACAGTATAGCCAACAGAAAACATCGAAGCGTAAATATAAAATGATGGAATTTTTGCGTATGAAAGAAGCAGTAGATGTGCAGCCGGAGATTACCGCAGAAGATCGAAAATTAGTCCATGAAAATTTAACATATTTACAAACGGACGATATATTAAGTGAAATTCAAGAAGACCAATATGTAACGATTCATCACCGCAGCGGCAGACGTATCCGCGGTACACTGAAATTATATGGTGAAAAAATGCTGACCATTCAAACACCCGTTTCACTGGAACAGATTCCTATTTGGGATATGGAGTCCATTTCCTATCGGGAAGGAATTAAAAATCGCAGAGGTTGGAAATTACCACTTTATGCGTTTTCATCATTAGCCGGATTAATATTAGCTGAAAGCTGGAATGAACAAACACGACCGAATATTGACAGCGTTTGGCATTATCGCTTTTTAGGGTCCATGGCAGGATTATTGGCAGGAAGTGAAGCATTTCAAACATTTAATGTGTTAACTTCTCCCAAGACATTTTTTGCACTAACACCAGAAGAAATGGATAGATTAAAGGAGTAAACAGGAGTTGTAAATGGCTGAAGCACCAAAACAAATAGAAGAATTAACACCGGAAGAACAATTCGTTAAAGAAAAAGTGGACGCCTTACTTGAAAAAGTTGGTGAAGGGCATGGCGAACCCATGCAGCAGGAATTGGCTGATCGCTTGGAAAAAACAGTCAATGGATTTCATGCGGATGCAAGTGAAATGATTGATAATTTGAAAGCGAAATCTGAAGAACGTCGTGGTGAACTTAAGAATCTATGGGAGCATCGCAACGAAGATTCAGTGCAGGAAAAACAACCCGAAACAGAAACTGTGGATGAATCAGTTGAAGAACCGGCAGAAACTAGCGCGTGGGAAAAACGTTTAGAATCAAAAACCGGCACTGTTAAGGAAGAACCCAAAAAAGCTGCTAAAGCTGAAAAACCACAAAAAGAAGAGCCAAAGAAGAAAAAGAAATTTGGTTTTTTCAAAAGGAAAAAGAAGAAAAAAGAGTAATTTTTTTCACATCAAACATTTTATCTCTATTATATCTCATTGTCAGTTTGCCTGACGTCATAATCCACCGCTAAATTCATCTTCTAATTTTTGGGGCCGTAGCTCAGTTGGGAGAGCGCAGCGTTCGCAATGCTGAGGCCGGGAGTTCGATTCTCCTCGGCTCCACCAAAAGTAAATAAAAACGTTTTTTGAAAATGTGGTCGTGCTAGATGGGGAGGTAGCGGTGCCCTGTAACCTGCAATCCGCTATAGCAGGATCAATAGCCATAGTGCGGCTTATGCTGTGCTGCCGAAAAGCAGTAAGTGATGTTGAAATTTCAACCTATCGCAATGAATGCCCACTAAACCCCGTCAGGCCCGGAAGGGAGCAGCGGTAAGTGTCGTATTTGTGTGCCGATGGACCTCTGGAATGGAGTTAACTGCTGCTTGGATGTTGTTTCCAGGTGGGTCAAACTATGGTGCACGGCCATTAAAAATATAAAATCATGACATATCAAGTACTATCATTAAAATGGCGACCGCAAACATTCAGCGATGTTGTGGGTCAGGATCACGTGACCCAAACACTGAAAAATGCCTTTGCAAAAGATCGCATTGCTCAAGGGTATGTGTTTACCGGACCGCGAGGTGTAGGAAAAACAACTATGGCTCGACTCATGGCCAAAGGATTGAATTGCCAAAATCCGGTTGATTATGAACCGTGTAATGCGTGTTCTACCTGCAATGAAGTAACAGCAAGCCGCAGTATGGATGTGTTGGAAATTGATGGTGCCTCGAACCGTGGAATTGATGAGATTCGCAATCTTCGTGAAAACATCAAATTCCCGCCCATGAATGCAAAATTCAAGGTTTATATTATTGATGAAGTTCACATGCTTACCACACAGGCATTTAATGCGTTATTGCGCACATTGGAAGAACCACCGCCTCATGGCAAGTTTATCATGTGTACAACAGATATTCATAAAATGCCTGCAACGATTATTTCGCGCTGTCAGCGATTTGATTTTAATCGAATTAGCTCCACAATTATCGGGGATCGTATGAAGTACATTTTAGACGCTGATGAGATCAAATATGATACTGAATCTATGTCAGCTATCAGTCTAAAAGCTGACGGCAGTATGCGCGATGCATTGAGCATACTGGATCAAGTCATTTCTTTCGCTGGGGAAAATATAGAATTTGAGAAGATAACAAAAGTGTTAGGGCTTATTCCCTATGATTTATATTTTCATCTGACCACTGCGATAAAAGAAAAGCATGCTGAAAATCTAATTGAGGTGCTGAATAATATTCGATCGTTGGGTACACCATTGGAAGATGTAGTTAATGGGCTAAACCAGCATTTACGCAATTTGCTTATCAGTACTGTAAAAGGAGCTGAATCATCTATAGAAGTCAACCCCGAACTCCAAGTACGATATGCGACTGAAGCTGTGAATTGGGAACGCCGTGATTTAATGCGTTTTTCACATGTGTTTAGTATACTGGAACCGGAATTACGCCGGGCGGCTCAACCACAAATTCTTTTAGAAATGAATCTGCTCAAAATGTTAGAAATGGATCAGACAGTATCTATAGAGGAAATTCTTAATTCAACTCCTCAAAGCAATTCTGCATCGAAAGCAGTGCAATACACGATTCCTGAAAAGAAAGATCAAGATCCTCCAACGCTTTCATCTGCAAAAAATACGGATAAAAAAGTAATTGAGGAAAAAAAGGAATCCATAAAAAAAGAGATTCCTAAAAAAAAACCCATAAAAAAGGAACCTCCAAAACAAGAATCAACTAAAAAAGAAAAACCTAAAAGTGAAAAACAAGTTAAGGAAAAGACAAACCTAGATTTAGAAAATATCAAATCGAACTGGCATCAAATGATTTCCAAAATAGGCAGTATAAAGAACTCTATTGCCATGGTGTTGGAACATACCATGCCTATGGAGTTAAATAATAGAAAATTAGTTGTTACTGTCGTGGATCAACCCCGATTTAGCTTTGATCGACTTGAACGAAATCTCCAGTTAATTGAATCTACATTCGAAGACATTTTTGAGCAATCTGTTCGAATTACATTTTTGTTTAATGAAGAAATCCAAGAAGATATTAAACACGAAGTACCTGAGTCTTCCAACCGTCCTTCAAAGGGAGATCCTGTGGTCAGTCGAGTTATAGAAGTATTTGATGGAGAAATTTTAAGATAAGGAATTGCCATGTTTAATAAAGGTAATATGAGTAAAATGTTAAAGCAGGCCCAAGCCATGCAAAGCAAAATGGCTGATGTGCAGGAAGAATTAAATGATATCATTATTGAAGAATCAACCAGCGATTTATTCACTGTGAAGCTGAATGGTAAAATGGACATTTTGGATGTGCAATTATCTGATGATGCAATGGAAGAAGATAAGGATGTGCTGGAAGATATCATATTATCGACTATGAATAAAGCACTTCTAAAAGCACAGGATGAATCGCAATCACGCATGAATGCAGTCACCGGCAATATGCTGGGTGGTTTAAATCTTCCGGGAATGTAATGAGCTTTGTACCGCCACCAGTTGAAAAATTGATTGAAGCCTTTGCGAGGTTTCCGGGTATAGGAAAAAAAACGGCTCAACGCATGGCATTTTATGTGTTAAAATCTGATAATCAATACGCTGTGCAATTGGCAGAAGCAGTCATGGATGTTAAGTCAAAAATTTTAACGTGCTCCATGTGCGGTGGAATTACAGTCGAAGATCCGTGTTCAATATGTTCAGACTCAAAACGCCAAGATGATCTACTGTGTATTGTTGAAGAATCAAGTGACATTTATGCATTTGAAAAAACGAACAGCTTCCGTGGAAAATATCACGTTCTTGGTGGAGTACTCTCTCCATTAGATGGTATAGGCCCGGATGATTTAACGATTGATAATTTGATGAGTCGAGTTACAAATGGTATGGAAGTGATATTAGCCACAAACCCCAGCGTAGAAGGTGAAGCAACTGCGCTATACATTGGTAAGCTATTGAAAGAAATGGGTATAAAATCCAGTCGTTTAGCCCGTGGAATTCCTGTGGGTGGAGCATTGGAATATATTGACGAAGCAACCTTAATTAGAGCTATCGAAGGACGCGTCTCATTATGAAATTAAATATTCCAAATTCATTATCATTGCTTCGAATAGGATTAACACCTGTTTTCATCATATTTCTTTTTTATGATCACCCCTATGCTAATCTGTGGGCGCTTATTATTTTTCTAGTAGCATCGATTACAGATGCCCTTGATGGTTACTATGCCCGCAAGCATGATCAAATTACGGATCAGGGACGATTTTTAGACCCTCTTGCTGATAAGATACTTGTTTTATCTGCGCTGATTTCCTTTGCAGTATTAGAAGTAATTCCTTATTGGATGGTTGCATTAATTGTCTTCAGGGATTTATTTATTACAGGGTTGCGTGTGGTTATGAACAATAAAGGCTTTCAATTGGTCACCAGCAACATCGCAAAAGCGAAAACATCGTTTCAATTAGCTATAATCGTTACGATTCTTTTTTATCTTGGATTCTCCAAAGTACAATTTGATGCTCTGTCCGATTTAATTCAGTTTATACGTGATTATGACCTTATTTATTTCCTTACATTAATAGTAACGGTATTTACTGCTTACACCGGGTTTTCATATATTTATGAAAACAGGTCTGTTATTCGTCAATTCCTTTCTTGAATTAAAGTTGTCTAATTCTATTTCCAACTGGATTGCAACTGTTTTCCGGATCGGATATTTGCCTCTCGCGCCCGGAACGTGGTGCAGTTTATTTGCAGTTATTATATGGTATTATTTTTTAATTGATATTTCGATTCTGCACTTTTCATTGATAATTTTGATTGTATCAATTGTGGGAGTCATTACCTCCAATGTCACAATTAAATCCACTGGAAAAAATGATCCATCGGAAGTCGTCATCGATGAACTCGCAGGCCAATGGCTAGCCTTAATCGGATTACCGCACTCTTTCGGTTTTGCAATTGCATCATTTGTGATTTTCAGAATTTTAGATATTGCAAAACCGATTCCCATTAGACAATTGGAGCAATTCCCACGCGGCTGGGGCGTCATGTTGGACGACATAGCAGCTGGAATACTCACCTTTGGAATTTTACAGATTTACATTTATTTCGTATGAATATCGCACTCATTACAATAGGCAATGAATTATTATCCGGTTTTACGGTTAATACGAATGCAGCTTGGATTGGAAATCATATTCTCCAAGTCGGCGGAAATATTGTGTGGCACCAAACGATTGGTGATAACAAAGAAGAAATTCATTCTTCCCTAAATCAAGTATCGAATGACATTCGAGCTGTTATTATTACTGGTGGATTGGGTCCGACTCACGATGATATAACTGCGATTGCATTATATGAATATACTGGCGATTCACCCATTTTTGATGAAGACTATTGGGAATCTCTTCAAAAACGTCTTACAAAAAGAAATCTCAAACTTCCCGAAATCAATCGTAATCAGGCTATGAAACCTCAAAAAGGGAATTGTATTCCCAATCCTGTGGGATCTGCCCGGGGACTTCATTTTAAGATGAAAGATAAAGAAATATTCGTTTTACCCGGAGTTCCCAGGGAAATGAAAGCAATGATGACTTCTTCCGTTTTGCCTTGGATAAAAGGACATAGTTCAGGTGGAATGACAGTTATAACAATTCGTACAACCGGGATTATGGAATCCGGCCTCGCTGAAAAATTGAGTGAAATTATTGATGCCCTAATCGATAATATTAAAATAGCATTCTTACCACAATTTACCGGAGTAGACATTCGAGTCTCCGGTATGGATAAATCTGCAGTTGAGCAAAAGGTAGATGAAATCAGTATCCAAGTCGACAAATATATTTATGGTCATGATACTGATCGTTTAGAGGACATTATTGGTCAAATGCTGAATGTAAAAAACCTGACGTTAGCAACTGCAGAGTCGTGTACTGGCGGATTGGTTGGACATCGCTTAACAAATGTACCGGGGAGTTCTGATTATTTTCTTGGCGGAATTATTTCCTACAGTAACGACGTAAAGGAAAATAATCTGGGTGTCGCAAAATCAACATTAGAAAAGCATGGCGCTGTTAGTGGCGAAACAGCCGCTGAAATGGCTGAAAATGTACGCTTAAAATTGGGATCAGATTTAGGATTAGCCATTACGGGAATTGCTGGACCCGATGGAGGGACAGATGAAAAACCTGTTGGTTTAACCTATATTGCCTTGGCAGATGGAAAAGAAACACGAGTAAAGGAGTTTCGTTTTCTTTCTGACCGAAAGCTGAATAAAAATGCCAGCAGTCAAACAGCATTAAATTTGATTAGAATATATTTACTCAATGAGTAAACGATTACTTCGAACATTTTTATCCATTCCGGTCCCTAATGAAGTTCATTCTTTAATGGATAAACTGCAAAATACTGTGAATACTAATGGCGCTATAGTCAATTGGATTCGAAAAGGCAATATTCATTTGACGTTGAAGTTTATCGGAGATGTACCGGAAGATGATGTAGATATGGTCAGTAACACTATAAAAAATATTATTTCATCTTCAAAGTCTGTACAACTTCAAATATCAGGTACTGGATGTTTTCCAAAAAAAACGCGACCTAGGATATTATGGCTTGGCATCAATGGAGATTTAACTCCTTTACAAGATTTAGTAAATAATATAAATGATGCATTAAATCCTTTGGGTTATCCAAAAGAAAATAAGGAGTATGTACCTCATTTAACATTAGCACGAATTAAGTATCCGCAAAAGAATACTCCGGATATTTCATCCTTTCTTAATGCTGAATATGAACCGATTAAATTGCAGACAAATAAAATTCACTTCATGCGCAGTGAACTCTTTTTTAAAGGTTCAGTATATACTATTTTAGACACCCATTATTTAAAATAAATCAACATAAAAGTGAGTTTTATACATGAATGATAAACGTACCAAAGCAATTGAATTAGCCAAATCACAAATTGAAAAACAATATCGCGGTGAGGAACTATTTATTCAATTGGAGAGTGAAAAACTTCAAGTTCGTGACAATGTTATATCCACTGGGTGTTTATCATTAGATGTTGCATTGGGTGTGGGTGGAATTCCTAAAGGTCGTATTATTGAAATTTATGGTCCTGAAGGATCGGGGAAAACGACATTAGCACTGCACATAGTTGCGGAAGCCCAAAAGGCTGGAGGCTATGCTGCATACATTGATATGGAACACGCATTGGATACGGACTATATGAAAAAATTGGGTGTTAATACATCTGAATTGATCGTTTCCCAACCGTCGTTTGGTGAACAGGCACTTGATATTACGGATACACTCATAAGAAGCAATTCACTCGATGTAATAGTCATCGATTCTGTCGCCGCTCTTGTGCCTAAATCTGAATTAGATGGTGAAATGGGCGATCATTTTGTAGGCCTTCACGCCAGACTCATGTCTCAAGCCATGCGCAAATTAACTGGTACAGTTAAGAAAACGGATACATGTATCATTTTCATAAATCAGATCAGGGAAAAAATTGGCGTTATGTTTGGAAATCCGGAGACGACAACGGGAGGCAGAGCTCTTAAATTTTATTCATCGGTTCGCATGGAAATCCGTCGCGTTACAGCCGTGAAAGAAGGAACAGATTTTGTAGGTTCACGGGTGAGAGTGAAAGTGGTTAAGAATAAAGTAGCTCCGCCATTCAAATCCACTGAATTCGATATTATGTATGGTGAAGGTATTTCTTATATTGGTGATATTATTGATTTAGCAGTTGAAGGTGAAATTATCCAGAAAACCGGTGCTTGGTATGCATATAATGATGAAAAGATCGGCCAAGGCCGTGAAAATGCAAAAGCATTCCTTAAGAAAAATCCGGACAAACTGGAGAGTGTGGTAGCTGATGTAAAATCATTTTTGGGAATGAACCCGGAAGAGAAAAAAGAAGCTGAAGCGTAAAATTAAATCTATAAACCGTCGAGGGAAAAAACATCCCAAACGGTTAATCACTTTTGATGATAAAAGCGTCTTCGAACTATCCGAAGACGTTTTTGTTTCGGTTAACCTTGATTTGGGAAGTGTAGTGGATGAGAACTATTTAAAAGAACTTGAGAAAAAAGAAAATAGTCGCAAAGCATTTCATAGTGCACTATCATTATTGAATTACCGAATGCGAAGCAAAGCGGAATTGCGTAAGCGATTAGGTGAAAAAGGGTATAATCCAGACACAATCGAATGTATCATGCAAAAACTGGAGGAAAAGAAATTCCTGGATGATGCCGCATTTGCCAGGGCATTTATTCATGATAAAATCAATTCACGGTTACTCGGGCCTGTCGCCCTGCGTTGTGAATTAATCCCTCACAAATTAGATAGTGAATTAGTTGAAAAGTTGATTCAGCAGTCGTATGAAGAAACATCTGAAGAAGAAATAGTGGAACGGCTAATAGAAAAAAGAAGAATAACAAAAGGGCAGAAGCTGACAAAAAAAGAGAAAAATAGACTTTTGAATTATCTGCAACGGAGAGGACATACGTGGGGAGTGATTAGCATTGTCTTCGATAAGTGGTCGATTTAAGTTAATACATTCGTTTTTTAATTCCCTTTCTCGTGATGGAACCTGTTTGCGTATAATGAGCAAGAACAGGAGTTAACGACATGCTAATAAATATGGATCAATTTTCCATTAATGATCAAGCCATCATTCAAATATTGGGACGAAAACCGACTGGTTTTGAATCTGATCTCATAAAACACATTTATTATTCACAGTATTTGAATAATCCAATTCCCGGAATTAATAAAATCCTCGATCAAAGTAAGAGCGATTTAATGGTCGATGAAAAAACGCAGTTGGTGGTGGGATTAGAAAGCAAAGGCTCCATTACTTCCTCGTCAGCCTTAAGACCATGCACGGTATTTGGAACAAAACCTTCTCTGAAATATCAGACTAAACAGTCCAAAATTTCATTCGCGATTATTGAAAATTCTAATCAACAAAAATCATTTATTTCTGGGAATGAACACCTATTTTTTCTTCAAGACAGTAAAAAATTAATAACAGCGTGTAGAGATATAATGGACTTGGATACTGTTATCGTCAAACAAGTCGATCCTTCCTCACTGGGAAATAATTTAAATTCAATTTCAAATAATAAATACGGATTGGATTTACATTTGTCTTCTGTATCCAAAATTGCAATTTTTTCTGATAAAAATACCCACGGTGTTTTGATCGTTGCAGATTGGAAATTTTCAGGAAAAGTTAAAGGAATCTGCAGGAAACATAGTCAATCCTGTTTGCATTTAGGCAACTTGAAGTCTGTTCAATTTTTGTCTGTATCTGTTCGCAAAAAAACTAAAGCAAATTTACCTTTGTCCGTTTTGAATATTTCAGCCCCTCCAAAATCGACCATTTTACCGACCATACAGAAAGAAATTAAAAAGGACAAACTGAAAAATATTAAAGAACTGAAAAATTACTCTAATCACGTTCTGGAAGTTTGGAAGATAATTAATAAACAGAAATGGTCAGTATTTAAACCCCAAAAGGAAGCAATTGGGACTTTTTCACTCATACCCGGGAAAAATGATTTTGCTGTAAGTATTCCGGACAATATTCATTTGCTGAAAAAAGATCTTAAAACCAGTAGCCGTATTTCTGCATCGAATGCAGCAAGACAATTAGTGTGTAGGGGCTACAAACCTGTCGGAATAGCATTGGTTATGCACGGTGATAATATGCAAAAAAATGATCACGTATGGTATATGCAGGAATTGTTTATGGGTGTTTCTGAAGCGTGTCAGATATTACGCACCGAAATGTTTCGCCCAATAATAACGTGTAATAATAAAAATCATCCCAGTTTAGAACTATGTGCCGTGGGAAAGCGATATAATAATTCGCCTACGGTTAATGAATCATTCCTTAGTGAAAACGATTTCATTACCATGCTAGGCAGTCATCGAGGTGAATTAAACAGTAGTGTTTATCAGGAAAAGATTCAGAAGCAAAAAAGTGGTTCAATTCCGTCTGTGGATTTACAAATGGAAATTCGGGTCCAGGAAACAGTTTTACAAGGCATTCAGATCGGATTGATTAAATCTGCTGTTAATATTTCTAATGGAGGGTTAGCAGTATCATTGGTAAAGTCCCTGCAATATGCCGAAAATGGAATCGGTGCACGGATTCACCTCTCTAGGAAATTAAAAGAAGATGAAATGCTTTTTGGTGAAACCCAAGGTATGGTTGTTGTGTCAATTGGTGAAAAAGATCTTATGGAATTTGAGCGCATTTGCATGACCATTGGTGTACCGTCAACAACAATTGGCAGGGTAACCAATGATAACCGGTTCAAGTTCAATGATGTGGTCAATATAGACCGGAAAAAACTTTGATCAATCTTTGAGCTGGTCTACCATCTTTTGATGGATCAAGCCATTCGTTGCCAATATTTCATTGTTAAATATAGAATATGTTGAACCGTCCATATTCGTGACCATTCCACCAGCTTCTTTTACGATCAATATGCCCGCTGCTGTATCCCAAGGGTGCAAATCAAATTCCCAAAAGCCGTCCACTTTCCCACTGGCAATGTGGCATAGATCTACGGCTGCAGCTCCAAGTCTTCTCACACCTTGACCTATAACTGTGAATCGTTTAAAAAGGATCATATTTCGCTCCCACCGTTCACCATGCTCATAACCAAATCCTGTTACATAAAGTGACTTTTCAAGGTCATCAACGTCTGATACAGATATGGCTACATTATTGCAGAATGCACCTTGCCCTTTGATAGCAGTATATATATTTCTTACTGGCAGTTCGACCACACACGCAACTATAGGTTCTTCATTTTTCAAAATACCTATTGAAACACCGAAAGAAGGATAATCATGTACAAAATTCGTTGTACCGTCTAAAGGATCAATGATCCATCGATACTCTGCTTCAGGTAAAGAAGATCCCGATTCCTCTGCTAAAAATCCATGATCAGGAAACACTTCTCTGATTTTATCGCAGATAAATTTTTCAGACTCTTTATCTGTATTGGTAACCAGGTCTGTTCGACCTTTATGATCAGCAATTTTAGACTTTTTTGAGGCCTTTAGAATTATATCAGAAGCACCCTGTGCAGCATCAGCAGCTACTTCCAGAAGGTGTGTTGGATCCATTCGATATCATCAGTTCTTAAAGGGAATGTGTTCCTGCGAGAAATAATCTTTCGTCATTCCCTTTAATGCCGCAAAAGCAATCGCAATATATTCAGTTTTTGAGATTTCTCTAGTTATTAGGCTTTAGGTTATCAGAGTTACTGAAATACTCTTTAGTAGCCTTTACTACTACCGGACTAAGAAGCAGTAGACCAACTAAGTTAGGAAAAGCCATGAATGCATTAAAAATATCAGAGATGGTCCAAACGGTGCTAAGCTTTGTGGTGGCTCCCACAGGGATAATTAAACAGTAAATAATCCTATAGGGTAGAACTGCTTTTTTCCCAATCAGATAAGAAATACTCCGATCTCCATAGTAGGACCAACTTACTATAGTTGAAAAAGCAAAGAAGATGATGCCGATAGCGACGATATAACCACCAATAGATGAGATCCCCATGCTAAAGGCCTTGGCAGTAAGGTTACTACCACTTAGTCCACCTTCAACGGTATACGCCCCGGTGACGATTATAACCAAAGCAGTCATTGTACAGATTACTAAAGTGTCGATGAAAGGACCTAGCATGGCAACTAGACCTTCTCTTACAGGTTCTTCAGTTTTTGCAGCACCATGTGCTATGGGTGCACTTCCTAAACCAGCTTCATTGGAAAAGATTCCACGAGCAACGCCCATACGGATAGCTTGAGCTACGGCAGCTCCGGCAAATCCCCCAGCTGCTGATGATGGTGTGAAAGCACTTTTTACTATAAGCGCTAAAGCAGCAGGTATCTCTGAAATGTTCATAAAGATAACGATTAATGCACCCAATACATAGAAGACTGCCATGAAAGGGACGATCTTACTGGCAAAGCTTCCAATGCGTTTTATTCCCCCCACGATGACTAAGAATACCACTAAGGCAATTATTATACCAGTTGCTAGTTTTGGTATATTGAAATGGGTTAGGATAGGTTCCGCCACTGAATTGGCTTGAACCATATTACCAATGCCAAAAGAAGCGATCACTGCAAAAGCGGCAAATAGAATAGCTAGCCATTTTTGGCCCAGACCTTTTTCTAAATAGTACATGGGGCCTCCAGATGCGACTCCATCTTCGTCGATATGACGGTATTTAATCGATAAGAGGCACTCGGAGTATTTTAAGCCCATGCCAAATATAGCTGTGATCCACATCCAAAAAACGGCACCTGGACCTCCTACTGCAATTGCTGTTCCTACTCCGGCAATATTTCCCGTACCTATAGTTGCAGATAGTGCTGCACTTAAAGCCTGGAAGTGGGTTATCTCACCTTTGTCTTCTTTTTTGTCAAACTTACCTGATATCAATGCAATGGCATGTTTGAAGTACTTTAAGTGTGTTAAGCGTAAGATAAAGCTTGTGAAAAGTCCTGTGCCTAGGATCAGAACTATTGTAACTGGTCCCCAAGCAAAGCTGTTGATAGACGAAAGGATATTTTCCATATAATTCTCCATTTATAAAAGATCGGATTTACTACCTGATTATGCCTTATAAAGGGTTTAAAGATAGTAAAAACTTATATCATTTATACTCTATTTTATTAAGTTGTTAACCTGAGTTAAATGCTTTTAAATAACGAAGTTGAGGAAATCCAAGTCGGATAGTCGAATAAATGCCGGTTCCCACTAATGCGATAATCATGAGCGGAATGGGCGAAAAGGATGGAAATGACCACACGCCTTCGAAAAATTCTGTTCCAAATAACACTAATAATGTTAGGATGATTGCGAAAGATATAATTCCTGCTTTTGATCTATTCATAGTTACCTTGATTTGATTAAAATTTGATGCCAAGTTTACATGACTATTTCCAGAGTGGCAAACGGCTTTTACGTTAATTAATTAAAATTATAAACAAAATGACATTTATTAATATTTTCAAAAATAATCCACTCATATATATTTCAGTTTCATTTATAATTGGATTGATGTTTGGGGGAACTGAAATTTCAATTATAATTCCGTTATTCATTACTGCTTTAGGAATTGGGCTATTATTTATAAAACGAGATATATATTTTATAAGTGGAATTTTGTTTTGCACTTCTTCATTTGGCTGGCAGATGATGTTTCACGAAATATCAGAAATGAATTCAAAACAATCAAATGCGAATGAATTACACGAAACTACGATTTCATTCAGTAGTGAGGTCATGGAAATACAATCAACGGAAAAGGGATTTAAATATAAAATTTCACTAAATGAACATCATGATATAGATGTTTGGTTTTTTAATAAAAAGCAGTTGTTTTGTGAAATCGGTGATACGATTTCAGGCGTAGGAAAATTCCAAGAAATTGCCGCTGTGCGTAATCCAGGTGAGTTCAATTTTTTGAATTACTATAATCGTCAGAATTTATATGGATGGATATTTGCCGATGATCATTATGTCATTCACATTGATAAAAATGATGCATTTCAATTAAATAAATTCATAGGTGCAGTTCGTGATAAAATAAGAAATTACTTTAATAATTATGCACCGGGTGTTGCCGGTAATTTATTGAGTGCATTGATATTAGGAGACAAATCAGATATAGAACCCTCCATAAGAGATTCGTTTGCAGAGACAGGTGTAATTCATGTGTTGGCAGTTTCCGGACTACATGTAGGTTATGTACTCATCATTTTACTTTTACTAAAAAATATGCTTCGTCTTCCATGGGGATGGGATAGGATAATTGTTATTTTAGGATTATGTATTTTTGTTATGATTACTGGAAGCAAAGCCAGTGTTGTTCGGGCATCTATTATGGCCGGTCTTTATATATTGGCGCCTGTTGTGAATCGACAAGTTAATATCTGGAATATTATTGCTGTCGCCGGGTTTATTATTCTGTGTTTTAACCCTTTGGACCTTTTTGATCTGGGATTTCAATTGAGTTTTCTTGCGGTAATTTCAATCGTATTCTTTTATAATTGGCTGAATGAAACACTTCCAGAAAAAATCAGAGTTAATAATATTCAAAATAGTAGTGTACGATTTATTTGGGGATTATTTCTGGTTTCATTTGCTGCTCAAATAGGGACATTACCATTAACGTCATTTGTATTCGGGAAAATTCCTATTATAGCGCTGATCGCCAATGTATTCATTGTCCCATTAATAGGGCTGCTAGTAGGAATTGGCTTTGCTATTTTATTTTTAAGTTGGATACCTGGTATTGGTATTGCTCTTGGAAATACTGCTTGGTTGATAGCAAAAATTATTACGTTCATGACGTATTATTTCTCCAATTTAAAATACAGTTCGATCCAATTGACATTCTCACCTTTTCACATATTGCTATATTTTATGATTATTTTTTCTATCGTGATGCTTTGTAATATTCAAAAAAGAAAATATGGAATGATAAGTATACTGTTTGTAAGCAATTTGCTTATTTGGAAATGGGTAATGGATGAAAAGAAGATGGATATAATTTTTATGGATGTTGGCCAAGGAGATGCAGCTGTTATTATTTTACCCAATGATAAAACAATGTTAATTGATGCAGGACAGCGAAATCAATATGAAGATATGGGAAATGAAATTGTCCTGCCTGTTTTGAAATATTTAAATATAGAAAAGCTTGATTGGGTTGTAATGAGTCATCCTCATAGTGATCATATTGGCGGATTAGTTTCTCTAATTAATGAAGTTAAAATAGATACAGTTTGGGATTCATTTATTCCGTATAAATCATGGACATATAATACAATTATAAGCAGAGCAGAAAGTAATGAAGTTCACATAATACATCCACATCAGGGACAAGTGATGAAATTATCAGATAACGTATTCGTCGAATTTTTTGCCCCTGATTCTATTTTTGCAGTTTCAGAGCATAATGTAAATAATGCAAGTATTGTATTTAAATTATCCTATGGAGCAACCAGCGTATTATTTACAGGAGACCTTGAACATGAAGGTGATCAATTTTTGTTATCATATGAAAATATGCTAAAAGTAAACGTATTAAAAGTTGCTCATCATGGATCAATCACAAGTACAACAGCATCCTTGTTGGATTTCATTCAACCGAATATAGCTGTCGTTTCAGTTGGCAGGAAAAATAAATTCAGTCATCCCTCATCAATTGTCATGGAAAGGTTGAAGGAGCGAAATATTCTTATTCATCGCACAGATGAGAATGGTGCTCTTTGGTTAAGGTCAGATGGCGTAACATTTACGGAAGTGCTGTGGAAATAATAGCAGGTGTTGACGAAGCTGGCAGAGGTCCATTGGCTGGGCCTGTAACTGCAGCAGCGGTTATATTACCGGATGACCACATCATAACAGGTTTGACTGATTCTAAAAAATTATCACCTAAACGCCGGGAAAAACTATTTGACGACATAAAGAAAAATGCTATCAGCATTGGAGTTGGAATAGTAAATGCAAATGAAATTGATAAAATCAATATTTTGCAAGCAACGTATAAAGCAATGTACAAAGCATTAAGTACTCTGAACCCGAAACCAGACAAAGCGTTGATTGATGGATATGCTCTGCCAAACCAGATCATTCCAAATGAAGGTATAATAAAAGGGGATGATAAGGTTGATTGTATTCGTGCAGCGTCAATTATAGCTAAAGTTACACGAGATAGAATAATGGAACAATATGACATCATTTTTCCTGAATATGGGTTTGCAAAGCATAAAGGGTATGGAACTAAAGTTCATCTTGAAAAATTGCAGAAAAAAAAAGCATCACTTATTCATAGAAAATCCTTTAGACCAGTTAGAAAAAATTTGCCAACTATTACATGGTTACAGAAAAATCGAAAAATAGGGCAATGGGGTGAAAAATTGGCAGCGCTGGAATATTACAAAAAGGGATATAAAATCCATGCGTTAAATCATCATTGTGCACCTTATGGTGAGATTGATATTGTAGCAGAAAAAGATAATGAAATTGTTTTTGCAGAAGTAAAAACGGCTGCAGGAAAAACGTTAGGCGGAATTGAAGATCAAGTCGATGAAGTAAAATTGCAGCGATTAAGCGATGCCATTGATAAATATATTATGGATTATGAAATAGATCAAGATATCCGTTTGGATGTATTTGCAATAAGGCTCGGAAATAATGGCCCCAAATTGAAACATTTTAAGGCTATAGAACTTGAATAGTTGAAATTCGTATTTTAAATCATTCCTAATTTCAACTATGAACCAAAATAAATTTATACAAGAAACGCGCTCGCTATTTATGATCATACTTGTGGCCTTTTTATTAAAGGTCACCTTGATTGAAGCGTATATCGTGCCTACCGGAAGTATGGAAAAAACCATCATGATCGGTGATTTTTTGATAGGCAATCGCTTTGTTTATGGAATGCGCACACCCGATTGGATTGGAATTCCATATACAGATATAGGCTTTGATATTCCCTATTTTCGTTTTCCCAAGTACAGAGAGCCAAAACAAAGTGATATCATTATTTTTAAATATCCTCGAGATCCACATGTAAAATATGTAAAACGATGTGTAGCAGAACCGGGAGATACATTGGAAATCAGAAATAGAAAAGTGTTTATTAACGGTAACGAATTTGAACTACCTGAACATGGTCGATTCATTTTACCCATAACAGCGAGTCAGCAGAAAGATCAAAATATTTTTATGGGTAAGGGGAATAAAGATAATTTTGCTAATACAATTATTCCAAAAAAAGGCGATCGAATTCCTATCGAGCCTGAAACAGCCTTATTGGTAATGCAATTAATGTTGATGGATAACCATGAATTAACGTTAAAAAATAGTGATGGAGAGTATCATTTTACTATGAGAGATCCATCAGACCTTTATCGCCGAAAAGGTACCTATGATGTGTTTGATGAATATTACCCCAATGGGAATTTATTGAATCCCTGGTCCAAACATATGCCCAGGGGAGAATTGTTTTTTGATGGGCAACCCGTTATGAATTTGCAAGAATATGAAGTTGAGCAGAATTATTATTGGGCAATGGGGGATAATCGTGATAATAGTCTTGATTCGAGATTTTGGGGTTTTGTACCCGAAAACTACATATTAGGTGAAGCATTATTTGCCTACATGTCATTGAATTTGGATACGTGGATACCGCGATTTAATCGTATCGGAACAATTATAAGATAAAATATTTCATCTTGTTCTAGTATTTCCTAGTTCGTATTTTTTCTTATTCAGGCGCAACCAAAAACAACGAGGTAAGGAATACAATGAAGCGCATTATACTATCGCTTTACATATTTTCAATATTAATTGCACAAAATGAAATTGTTGAAAATGCAATAGATACAACAGCTTTAAATGAACAATCAAGTATAAATATCGATGAGGATATGAATCTAGATCTTGGTTTGGATTTTGGCTATAAAGGTTACAAATGGGGGAGCTCAATTTCCATATTACCAGGATTAGATAATTTTACAGATGCTCAAACAAGTGCAGACCAAAAATCAGTAAAACTAGTTGGAGTGTTAGGTTTGGATTCTGTTGTAGTGAATTATGTCTATTCGGATAGCGGTTTTTGGAAAGTTGAAATAGACTATGAATTAAATAATAATGATATTGATGAACAAATTGACAAATTTATCAGATTAGAAAAAAATATTTCTGAAGTGTATGGAAATCCATTTTCAACGGAACAAACTGTAAATGGACCATCAAGTTCATATAGTAATATTTTACATATTAAATATTCACGTTCTTTTTATAGATCTTCATGGAATGTCACTCCGGTAAGAATATTATTGATTTTGAACGGCATTATTCAACAGCCCCAGACAGAAAACAGCATTCTTGAAGACGAGTTAAGTATTTTGAAACTGGTTTACTATAATCCTGATTATATGCAATCAGCTGAAGATCAAGTAGAAGACCAAAAATTGCCATCTATTTATGATATTTATTAAAAGATTGTAATGATTCGTACTTTATTCTTTATTATGTTAAGTGTGCAGTTTTCATTATGTCCAACTCCTCCACGAATGATGCGCTCTTTTCGTTATAATACATCTCAATCAAAAGCGCTTGAAATAAGCTATACTGTATTAGAAAAACTCGGTTATGAAATAGAATTATTTACAAAAGAAAGCCACCTAATAAAAACTTACCTATCACCAATAAAAAAAGATTTGCGCCGATATGATTATTCACTTGCTGTATATGTAGAAGATCAAGTAAATGTTTTTATTATAGCACAAAAGCATGTATTCAAACGAGGATCAGAGACGTCAATAGGAGGGGGGAAATCAATTACTGAAGTTGATGCAGTTGATTGGCTGCCATACACATTACAGCAGAAAATATTTTGGCCATTGATTGAAGAATTTTCAAAATATGGCCTAAAAGAATATCAAAATATCACTTTATTTCAATCAGAAAAAATAAACATAGCTAATGTTTAAAATAGCATTTGGTCTTTATAGTTAGAGTGTATCAATTTCAACAGATTTATAAATAGCTAAAATCACTTTTTATTATGTTAGATAATGGAATTTTAAACGAAAAATTGAAAATCCTGCTTCAAGGTGTTAATGAACAATATGGTTCAACTTTAACAGATGAATTGATTGTTCGCTTGGAAAACACGATTATAGATTTCAATGAAGAAGTTGATGCATTGATGAATGAATTGAAAGAAAATGCGACAATAAAAGAAAAAATGATGGCAGATATAAAGTCAGGAAAAACGGAAGAAAAATCCAATGAACAAACTCCTGATAATGATCCTGAAGAAGACGTTCAAGAAATGAGCGAATGGGAAAAAAGACTCGAATCATTAAATTGAGGAATAAAAATGTCAGTTAAAGATAAAATTATATTTGGTTTACTAGCTGTTTTATTAGTTGCCGGTGGGTATTTTCAATATATGTCCGGTGAAATGATAAAGCGAATGGATGTATTAAACACGAATGATGCGGAACATGTAGATGTTATTCATAATGAATTTCGTGAAGATCTACGGAAATTGAATCTGCAATTTATTGGCAGAGGAAAGCACGTCCGTAAAGCACAGCAAGATATTATTGCAAATACAAATTTAATTAATGCAACTGCAGATTCTCTTGCTGATTTAATTTCTGAAGTACAATTTAACTTGGATGAACTGGATCGTGATGTAAGTAAACGTTTTGTGGATGTGGAAATGGATTTATCAGATTTAGAAGATGATTTTAATAGAAATAGACGGAAGACAAGTCAAACATTATCTGAAATTCAACAGTCAATTACTTTATTACAAACAGATATGAACGAAGTGAAAGAAAAAGTATTTGAAAAGGATAAGAAGAAAAAGAAGTAAGATTTAGAATAATTATATATATTTAAAAAAAGGGGCAATTTTTGTCCCTTTTTATTTTTGTATTTGAAATGATTAAATTATAAATAATCTTTTAGGATTCCTTGCTTGAATTAAATTATCTATTTAAAGAATTAGTTGAACTAAATGAATATATAAATAGTCTTTTCAATGTATATAAAAACGAGGAGTCAGCAGAAGGAATATATGAAGTGTCAGTATAAAAATTGGGGTAGATTTCACAATGACCTCGGTGCAAAGTGAAAATCTACCCCTTCCACATACCAAAGGTACCAAACCAGCACCTTCGTGTTTAAAGTAAAAGTTTAATCACGAAAAATGCAAGAAAAAAATGAACGAAATTTGTGCCGAGGGCCGGAGTCGAACCGGCACGAGGAAAGCCTCATTGGTTTTTGAGACCAACGCGTCTACCAATTCCGCCACCCCGGCATATTTCGATGAATAAAATTAGACTATTTATTAAAATAATATCAATATATTTAAACGCATTTTAAAAGGAGTTTGATCATAATGAGCTATATAACAATAGCAGACATGTTTATTCAAAGTATTGAAAAATATGCAGATAATCCTGCATTTTTTGATAAGATCAATGGCGAATGGCAGGGTAAAACGTATAAAGATGCGGGTGAGATAGTGGAAAATCTTGCAAGCGGATTAGCATCATTAGGTGTTCAAAAGGAGGATAAAATTGCCATTCTTTCTACCAATACATCCAAATGGGCATATGCTGATTATGCTATTACAGGGTTGGGAGCAGTAACTGTGACCGTGTATCCGACATTAACGAATCCTCAAATAAATTATATTTTCGACGATTCTGAAACTCATTATGCATTTGTTGAAAATAAAGATCAATTGAGTAAAACAAGATCATTATTACAAAAATGCGAACATATGAAAGCATATATACTCATGGATGATTCTGTTACGGACGAGGATGATGTGATCAATTTCAGTCAATTATTAGAAAAAGGTAAAGTTTTCAAGGATGAAACAAATTTTAATCTAAAAGCAATTGCCAACACAATTAAACCGGATGATTTATTGACATTAATATATACGAGTGGTACAACAGGAAATCCAAAGGGCGCCATGCTTTCGCACAAAAATTTAGTGTCTAATATCTTAAGCGGTAGAAAATCTATTCATATTGATGAAAGTGACGTTTTCTTATCATTTCTGCCTTTAAGCCATGTTTTTGAACGAATGGTAGGCCATTTTACCGGATTCTCATCCGGAGGTCGTGTTTATTATGCTGAAAGCATCGATTCTGTAGCAGAAAATATGGGCGAAGTTAAACCGACAGTCATGGCCAGTGTTCCTCGGCTTTATGAAAAAATGTATGCTAAAATGCTTGATAAAGTGAGTAATGATCCTCCAATACGTCAAAAGATATTTTGGTGGGCGATTGGTGTTGGTAAAGAAGCTATGCAATATATTTGTAAAAATAATCGTCCTGACGGATGGTTAGGGTTCAAATTTGGACTAGCTGAAAAACTAGTATTTTCAAAAATAAAGGAACGTGTTGGCGGACGATTAAGATTCTTTGTTTCGGGTGGTGCGCCTTTATCCCAGGAAATAGCGGAATTTTTTGCAGCTGCAAATATAATAATCCTAGAAGGATATGGTTTAACTGAGACAAGTCCTGTGATAACAAATAATAGACTTGAGCATGTAAAATTTGGAACAGTCGGGCAACCAATCGAGGGAGTTGAGGTAAAGATTGCAGATGATGGTGAAATCATTTGCCGAGGGGATAATGTGATGCTGGGATATTATAATAACGAAGCAGAAACAAGAGAATCAATCGATGAGGAAGGTTGGTTTCACACAGGTGATATAGGTGAATTTGATGAAGATGGGTTTTTAAGAATTACCGATAGAAAAAAGAATATTATTGTTACTTCAGGAGGAAAAAATATTGCTCCGGCTCCAATGGAAAACGCCCTCGTTGCATCAAAATACGTCGAACAAGTAGTTGTTGTAGGGGATAGGAGAAATTTTATTTCTGCATTGATTGTGGCAGCACCTGATACATTAAATGACTGGGCTCTAAAAAAGGGAATTTCTGATGATATAATAAACGATGAACAAACAATCGAATTGTTTGAAGAAATTGTCAACAAAGCCATGGATGGATTTGCACATTATGAAACAATAAAGAAATTTAAATTAGTCGCTGATGTATGGTCTGTGGATACTGGTGAATTAACTCCTACTCTTAAAGTAAAACGTAAGGTAGTTGAGAAAAAATATGCAGATTTAATAGATAGCATATATCAAGCATAACATTAATTAGCTTAAACTAATACATTATCTTCTTATTCCATGAGTAAAATTTCAATACTAGGTACAGGCAGTTGGGGTTCGGCTATAGGTGAGTCTTTAGCACATAATGATCATAATGTCATTCTTTGGCAGCGGGATTTTCAAAAGGCGAATTTGATGCAAAATGATCGTAAACACACCTTCATCGATAATTTCACATTTTCCGATAATATCAATTTCACTTCTGATTTAGAGTTTGCTCTAGACAAAGCAGACATAATCGTTGTCGCCGTTCCATCCCACAGTGTTCGTGATTTAATATCACATGCTAATACATTTATAAGTAACAGTGTTATAATTGTCAATATTTCCAAGGGATTAGAAATTGATTCATTATTGACGATGAGTGCAGTTATTCGTGAGGAAACACCAGGAAAAGATGTGCCTATTGTTTCGTTATACGGTCCCAGCCATGCCGAGGAAGTTGTGAAGAAAATTCCAACAACATTGGTGGCTGCATCAACAGATGAAAATGCACGTAAAATGGTGCAGAAAATATTTTCATCATCTGTGTTGCGAGTATATACAAATAATGATATTCTAGGTATCGAATTAGGTGGTTCATTAAAAAACGTTATTGCAATCGCTGCAGGAATATGTGACGGAATCGGATTTGGCGATAATACGAAAGCAGCAATTTTAACAAGGGGAATCGCTGAAATGACTCGGTTGGGTGTTGCCATGGGAGCAAAAGAGAAAACATTTGCCGGATTGAGTGGTATCGGCGATTTATTTGTAACATGCTCCAGCAAACATAGTCGAAATCGCTTTGTAGGTGAGGAAATTGGAAAAGGTAGAAAATTAGATGAAATATTATCTGAAATGAAAATGGTTGCGGAAGGTGTTAAAACAGCAAAAGCCATTTATCAATTATGTCAAAAACATATTGTAGAGATGCCAATTTCATTGGCAGTATATAATGTTCTTTATAATAACAAAGACCCTCGTGAATCCGTTAACGAACTTATGTCTAGGGATCTAGTATCAGAATAGAATTCCCACTTTTACCCTCATTCCAACCATCGTAATTTCTCCACCGTAAATAACGCCCACATAGCTCAGCAGGATAGAGCGACTGCCTCCTAAGCAGTAGGCCAGAGGTTCGAATCCTCTTGTGGGCACAGTAAATGTAATATGAAGGAGAAAATAATTAATGCTTAAAGCAAAAAAAAGAATTACGAAGAAAGAAATTAAACATGATCCATTTTTGGAATCAATTTATCAAACAAAGGAATATTTTGAAAAGAATGTTAAGACTATTACCCGAGCAGGAATTGGATTAATTGCAGTTTTAATTGTTGTATTTATATTCAATAAAAATTTAAATGCAGAAAGGAATGCTTCTGAAGCAGCATTAGGTAAAGCAATCGTCAATTTAGGTATTGGTGATAGAGATAATGCACTTTTGCAATTAGAACTTCTAATTGATGATTATTCGGGATCTGATGCAGCTCAACGTGGATCATTTATGCTAGCCAGATTATTTTATGAGCAAAAAGATTTTTTAACTGCTGAATCATATCTCTTGGATTTTCTGGATGACCCTACAAAAGAATTTCATGCTGGAGCTTTAATGATGATGGCAGATCTAGAAAAAATAAATGGAAATACTTCCTCTGAAGAAGATTATTTAAAAGAAGCTATTAAAAATGCTTCAAGTGACTCTGAAAAGGATAAATATTCTTTGGTGCTTGCTGAACATTTCATGAGATCTGGTAATTATGTTGATGCCCGTGAATTGACTGAGTCCATTTATAATAAATACGATAAAAACTCTAAATTGTATAATAAATCAGAAGAAATATTAGGGCATCTCCACACATTCTCTTCCGACGAACAATAACCTTGTAAACATCATTATTAGGCTTTAATTTTGCCGCCGAAAAGTGGGTTCAAGGCCCACTTTTCGTTTGTTTACACATGGAAGAATTAAAACATAAAATAGAGCAATTACTCCCAGAAGGGATTTTTCTGATGGATATGAATGAAGATCCTCATAAGGGACTGTTGCGTTTTTTTATAGATAGTGAAGAATCTTTATCGCTGGATGTAACGACAACTATTGCGAAATCGATCCGAAATTCAGGATTGCTCGATTCAATATATCCTGATGGTGCTTCTTTAGAAGTAACTACATTAGGCCTTTCTGAACCATTAACACAGCCTTTTCAATACAGAAAAAATGTAGGCCGCTTAATGAATTTAATCTATGATAAAAAAGGCTATCGTAAGCATGCTGAAGCAGAATTAGTTGGTTTTAAAGATAGCATTTTATTTCTTAAAAATGAGAATAAAGGCCATTTCCAATTGGCATTAGAAAATATATTACAAGCAAAAATAATTGTTCAATTCAATTGATACGGAGGAATTTTGATTAATCGAGAACTAATAGAAGTTTTTTCAGAAATAGCACGAGAAAAAAATGTTGAGCGTTCAGAATTGGGAAGCATTCTAGAGCAATTATTCATGTACATAATTGAAAAAGAACGTGGTGATAATTCTAATTGCAGTGTTATTGTAAATCTGGACAAAGGCGAAATAGAAATTTATGCAGAGAAAGAAATTGTAGATGATCTTGAAGATCCTGTACTGGAAATTTTACTGGAGGAAGCGAATAAAGCTATGCCGGAAGAAAAATTCGAAGTAGGCGATATTTTTGTTGAAGTAATTGATCCAAGAATATTTGGCAGGCGAATGATTAATACTGCCAAGCAGTTTTTCAATCAAAGATTGCAGGATGTAGAGAAACATTATATTTACGAGGACTATTCTCAACGTATCGGTGAAATCGTCATTGGTGTTGTTCACCAAGTTCAACGTGATAATATTTTTATAAATATTGAACAGGCTGAACTACGCTTACCCAAAAAAGAACAAATACACTCTGAACGATATCGCCGAGGGGATTCCATTAGAACAATTGTTAAATCAGTCGAAGTCAATCCACGTGGTCCAGAAATCATAGTTTCGCGAAGTGATAACCATTTCCTTTACAAAATGTTTGAAATGGAAGTGCCAGAAATTGAAGACGGTATAATAGAAATTTTGGCAATTGCCCGCTATCCGGGGGAACGAGCAAAAATAATTGTTAAATCACAAGATAGGCGTATAGATCCTGTTGGGGCATGCGTTGGTATGCGTGGAAGTAGAATTCAAGCTATTGTTCGAGAATTGAGTAATGAAAAAATTGATATTATTAATAACAGTGAACAATCTGAAATTTTAATATCCAGAGCATTATCCCCTGCAAAACCAATCGATCTGTATATAGATGATGATCGGAAATATTGTGTCGCATTATTTAACGATGATGAATTGGAATTTGCAATTGGTAGAGGAGGTGTCAATATTAACCTCGCTTCTAGAGTCACAGACTTTAGAATTGATGCATTTGGTAAAAAACAGTATGAAAGGCAAAAGGAAGATCAAGCCACTTTATTGAAAATTGTACCTGAATTTCCGGATGATTTAGTTGCACCCTTGACCGACAATAATATAAAAATAGTTTCAGATTTATTAAATGCCGATGAAGAAGAGTTGTTAAAAATAGATGCAATTAATGATGAAAATTTGGAAAAGTGTTACTTGGTCATACAGAATTATATTGAACGAATTGAAGAAGAGGAAACTGAGGAAGAAGATATTGAATTAAAAGAAATACTTAAAAAAGTTGACGATGCAAGTAAATCAGAAATTATAGAAGAGGTTGAAAAGCAGAAAAATAAAAAAGAATCTGAATCTACAGAAGATGAAGTTGAAAAAACTGACGATACTAAAGATGATGATAAATCTGAAACAGAGACCAATGTTGACAATGATGAAAAAGTAGAAGATGAAATTGAAAACATTAAAAAAACAGAAGAAGTGGAAGAGGCTGGCTAAATGGCTAAACGATCCAAACGTATATTCCAAGTCGCTAAAGATTTAAATATTTCACACACGGAAATATTAAATTTTCTTAAGGGAGAAGGGATTGATGTAGCAAGTCATATGTCGCCTGTTGATGAAGATTCAATGGCTCTAATTGAAACTGAATTTTCCAAAGATAAAGAAAACGTAGATCGATATCGGAAGGAGCAAGTACGTAGAGAAATTCATAATACACGTATAATTGAACAGCAAAAGATTTCCAAGAGATTAGACCTTTTATCTTTGGATGAACAACGAAAAATAGAAGAAGAAGAAAAAGAAAAGGCTGCTGAAGAAGAAAAACGAAAAAAGGAAGAAAAAGCGCTTAAACAACAAAAAGACAAAAAGAAAGCCAAGGAGACTCAAAAGAAAGAAGAAAAACCTAAAAAACAGCGTTTGAGAAAAATCGATATTTCCGAAATCGAATCTCAAATCGGACAGACGTCCAGATCCAGAAAAAAAGTAGTGGATAAAAAAGAAAAGAAAGTACAAAAAAGCGTAAAAGATGCTGTCAAACAAACTCTATCCAAAATCGATACTAAAACAAAAAAGAAGCAGTATAAAAAAGACAAACTAGTTGTTGAAGAACTGGATGATGAAATTAAAAAAGCAATTCGTGTTGCAGAATTTTCTAATGTGGATGAATTGAGCAAAATTTTTGATGTAAATGCTAGCGATATTATTCAGGAATGCCTTGGATTAGGCAAACTGGTTACGATTAATCAAAGGATGGATTGGGATATCATTGAACTTCTTGCAGATAAATATGGGTTTATTCCTGAAAAAATCACAGATATTGGTGAAGAAATATTTAAACTTGAAGATACAGAAGAAGATAAAGAAAAAGCAACCAATCGCCCACCAGTCGTGACGATTATGGGTCACGTAGACCATGGAAAAACATCCATCCTTGATTACATTAGGAAAGAAAATGTAGTCGCAGGTGAATCGGGTGGTATTACGCAACATATTGGTGCGTATAAAGTGGAATTGGAGAATGATAAGGAAATTACATTTTTAGATACGCCTGGTCATGAAGCGTTTACTGCTATGCGAGCCAGAGGGGCACAGGTGACAGATATCGTTGTCGTGGTTGTCGCCGCAAACGATGGTGTTATGCCGCAAACGATGGAAGCTATCGACCATGCGAAAGCTGCTGAAGTTCCTATTGTTGTTGCAATTAATAAGATCGATTTACCGGAAGCAGATCCAGATAGAGTAAAGAGAGAATTATCTGATCATGAAGTATTGGTCGAAGATTGGGGCGGAAAAGTTCAAGCTGTACATGTTTCAGCAAAAACAGGTGAGGGAATTGATGATATAATGAATTCAATTCTATTAGAAGCTGAAGTCCTTGAGCTAAAAGCTAATGCGGACACATATGCTCAGGGTACCGTTATTGATTCTAGGTTGGATAAAGGACATGGCCCAATAGCCACTGTTCTGATACAAAAAGGTACTCTCAACGTAGCTGATCCATTTATATGCAGCAGTTATTCAGGAAAAGTGAGAGCAATGATGAACGAACGTGGCCAACGTGTTAATAGTGCAGATCCGTCTGAAGCTGTTCAAGTTCTTGGATTTGATAAAGTACCTCAAGCCGCAGATGTTTTTGCAGTGTTTGAGAATGAAAAAGATTTAAAACGAATTTCATCAGAACGTCAACGTATGAAGCGGGAAATTCAGCAAAGAAAAGTCGCTACTCAATCACTTGATGCAATGTCAGCACTTATTAAAGATGGTGCTATTAAGACACTTCCATTGGTCATTAAAGGTGATGTAGATGGCTCAATTGAAGTATTAGCTGAGTCACTAGAAAAAATTAAGCACGAAGAAGTGGGAGTGAGAGTGATTCATAAAGCAGTCGGAATGGTTAATGAATCAGACGTGCTTCTTGCTGCAGCTTCTAATGCAGTTGTGATTGGTTTCCACGTTCAAGTCAGTTCGAATGCAAAATTACTGGCTAATCAGGAAGGTGTGGAGATTCGCTCTTATACAGTTATATATAATGCTGTCGAAGAGATTAAACTCGCACTTGAAGGATTGTTAGAACCGGAAAAAGTCGAAAACATACTTGGCCGTGCTTCTGTTCAGGAATTATTTAAAATTCCAAAAATTGGTTTTATTGCAGGTAGTAAAGTAGATGAGGGAGTTATAAAACGCGGTGAAAAGGCACGTGTTATTCGGGAGGAAGAAGTCATCCATGAGGGTAATGTAAATTCGCTAAAACGATTTAAAGATGATGTAAAGGAAGTAAAAGAAGGAATGGAGTGTGGAATCGGAGTGGATGATTTCTCTAAATTCAAAGAGGGCGATGAAATTGTTGTATTTGAAATTCAAAAAATTAAGCGGAAACTTGAAACAGCTTGATCTACAAAAAGCCTTATAAACGCACTGAACGCGTTAGTCTACTGATTCAACAAATTCTCGGCGAAATTGCCACAAAGCATATCGATTTATCTCACTTGGGTTTTATTACGTTTACGCATGTTGACATATCACCTGACCTTCGGCATAGCAAAGTTTTATATAGTGTTCTTAATAATAAATTATCTGAAAAAGAAATTAATTTAGAATTAAACAAACTATCGAAATCATTTCGTAAATATTTGGGTCAAGAAATTCGACTAAAATACACTCCTGATTTAACGTTTTACCAAGATGAAGCCATAAAGCATGAAGAGCATATGCAATCCATAATTAAAGACTTGAAAATAAGTAAATCATGATATTAAATATGTATAAACCAAAAGGTTGGACATCGTTCGACGTTGTTAAGAAAGTAAGATCAATTACTAAAGAAAAAAAGGTTGGACATGGAGGAACATTAGATCCATTTGCTGAAGGTGTACTTGTTTTAGGAACGGGATCTGATACTAAAAAATTAGGTATGATTTCTGATTCGAATAAAGAGTATGTAGCTACCTTAAAATTAGGCTCAAGAACAGACACACATGATATTGAAGGACATGTTGTTGAAGATAAAGCAATTCCAACGTTAACTATTGAAGAAGTAGAAACTGTTTTGAGGTCATTTGTTGGTGAACAATATCAAACACCACCCATGTATTCAGCAAAAAAAGTAAATGGACAGAGATTATATAAATTAGCCAGAAAAAATATTGAAATCGAGCGCGAACCATGTTTAATCAAAATCGTAGACATTGAATTGATACATTTTAATTCACCAGTCATTGAATTCAGTGTCACATGCTCAAAAGGTACATATATACGTATTTTGGGCTCCGATATTGCAAACCAGTTAGGTACAGTAGGACACTTGATTGCCTTAAAGCGTAAAAAGGTTGGCGAATATGCAATCGACGAAACAATTCAAATAGATGATTTTGTAAGCAATGGATGTATTTAAAAACCTTGAAAATATAAAAAGCGAGGATCGATCCGTTTTAACAATTGGTTCATTTGATGGTTTACATAGAGGTCATCAGGAGATAGTAAAAAAAGTAGTGGCAAAAGCTCAATCGCGGCATGTTAAATCTGTGGTAATTACGTTTGATCCTCACCCTCGGCATGTACTGGATAAGGACAGAAAATTGCCTTTATTAATTTCCTTGGATAAAAAGCTGTCATTACTGAAAGAGCTCCAAGTAGATAAGGTATTAGTAGTTCCATTTACAGAAGAATTTTCTAAAATTCATGCTGAAAAATTTATGAATCAAATAGTGATTGAAAATTTTAATCCTGATCATATCATTATAGGGCATGATCACCATTTTGGCTATAATCGTGAAGGATCACCGAAGTTTATTAAGGATTTTTGTGCGAATCAGGATTTCACATGTGAAGTTATTGAATCAGTCACTGATGATTCAGTTGTTTTATCAAGTTCTCATATCCGACAATTAATACAGGGGGGATTTGTTCGCCGCGCCTCTTTTAAATTGGGTTGGGTGTATGGTTTTAAAGTTCATGTAGTTCAAGGGGCAGGACGAGGGAAGGAATTATCATTTCCAACAGCAAATTTCATCGCAATAGAGGAAAATCAATTATTTCCCAAAAATGGAGTTTATTTTTGCAGGGGAAGGATTAATAGTAATTCACTGTATGGAATGTGTAATTTAGGAGTACGCCCAACGTTCGATGAAAATGATTTTGTTGCTGAAATTCACTTTTTTACTGAAGACATAAATAATTTATATAAACAGGAAATAGAGATCGAATTTCTCGAACGAATCCGAGATGAACAAAAATTTGAAAATGCTGACCAATTGGTACAGCAATTAAACAAAGATAAACGTTATTGTAATCAATTGATACAAAAATATTTATAGGAGAAATTATGTCAATAACAAAAGAAGAAAAAAAAGAGATACTAGATGAATTTGGTAAGCACGAAACCGATACAGGTTCTGCTGAAGGCCAAATCGCATTGTTGACAAAACGTGTCCGTGAATTAACGGAACACGCAAAGCAGCACAAAAAAGACCATCATTCACGTCGTGGATTGGTTATGATAGTATCAAAGAGAAAGAAACTAATGAAATACCTGCGTCGCAAGGATCCAAAAGGTTATGTGGAGTTGGTAAAGAAGTTGAAGATAAGAGGATAAGAAGAGAAGATGATAAGTAAAGAAAGAGAAATCGCAGGAAAAATAATGCGATTAGAAACGGGCAAGGTTGCTCGTCAAAGTAATGGTTCCGTTATGGTAACCTATGGAGAAACAGTCATATTGGCTGCAGTGAATGCATCTAAAGTGCCAAGAGAAGGAATCGATTTTTTTCCATTACAAGTTGAATATAGAGAAAAACATTATGCGGGAGGTAAAATTCCCGGAGGTTTTTTCAAAAGGGAAGCAAGGCCTGCTGAACATGAGGTTTTAACAAGTCGATTAACTGACAGACCTATTCGGCCTTTATTTCCTAAAGGATTCAAAAATGAAGTCCAAGTCATGATTACTGTTTTGCAGAGTGATGGCGAAAATATGGCAGATACACTTTCTGGTGTAGGTGCATCAGCCGCATTAATTACATCTACTATTCCGTGGAATGGACCTATTGCAACGGTCCGTGTTGGAAGAATTGATGGCGAATTTGTTATTAATCCAACTCGTAGTGATTTATTGAGTTCTGATATTGAAATGATTGTTTCAGGAAATCAGGAAACAGTTGTCATGGTGGAAGGTGAAGCTGAAGAAGCGACTGAATCTGAAATATTGGATGCATTAAAATTTGCTCATGGAGTTATTAAAGAGATCATAGATCTTCAAAATGAACTTCTTGCTGAAATGAATGTGCAAAAAGATGAATTTGTTTCTCCAGAACCTGATGAAGCATTGGTAACGGCTATTGATGAAAAAATAGGAAACCAAATTTCTGACATTGTATCAATAGCTGACAAACATGAAAGATCAGACGCGAAAGATTCTATGACTGATTCAATTATTGAGTCACTGGAAGAAACTTTTCCAGAAGAAGAACAGGCAATTAAGTCTATAATTTCCGATCGCTTTAAAGATGCTTTTCGCGAGCAAGTACTTGCTACAGGCAAAAGAAGTGATGGAAGATCAACGACTGAAATACGACCAATTTCAATTGAACCCGGAATTTTAAACCGGACTCATGGATCAGCCTTGTTTACTCGTGGAGAGACACAAGCAATGGTCATAACTACATTGGGATCTAAAAGTTCAGAAATGATCATAGATAGCATGGATGAAGATTATAAGAAAAATTATTATCTTCATTATAATTTTCCACCTTATTGTGTAGGCGAAGTTGGCCGGATAGGTTTTACAAGTCGCCGTGAAATTGGGCATGGAAATTTAGCACAACGTGCACTTAAACCCGTACTTCCGCAATATGATGATTTTCCGTATACAATTCGCATTGTGTCTGAAATAATGGAATCTAACGGATCGTCTTCTATGGCGTCTGTTTGCGGTGGTTCATTATCATTGATGAATGCAGGTGCTCCATTAAAGAGCCATGTTGCAGGAATCGCAATGGGATTGATTACTGATGGTAAACGAAATGCAATTTTAAGTGATATCCTGGGAGCTGAAGATCATTTGGGCGATATGGATTTTAAAATTGCCGGAACAGCCGATGGTATTAATGCAATACAGTTAGATCTTAAAATTGAAGGTATTTCCTTCGAATTAATGGAGCAAGCATTAGAGCAAGCTCGCGAAGGTCGTTTGCACATTCTAAACTTAATGAATGAAGCATTGCCTGAGGCTAACGAAATATCCGAATATGCACCACGAATTTTTTCAATTACAATTAATCCTGAAAAAATTGGAGCATTAATTGGTCCAGGTGGTAAAAACATCAAAAAGATCATTGAAGATACAGAATGTGAAATCAATGTTGATGATGATGGTAATGTTACTATTGCCGGTGCTAATGCGGATAAATGCAATGATGCCATGGAGCTCGTTAAAGCACTCACATTTGAACCTGAAGTAGGACAAGAGTTTGATGGAATTGTTACACGATTGATGACATTTGGCGCGTTTGTCGAATTTGTACCTGGTCGTGAAGGATTAGTTCATATTTCTGAACTAAACTGGGAACGTACAGAAAAAGTCGAAGATGTGGTAAAATCAGGCGATAATATTCGTGTTAAACTCATCAAGGTTGATGATCAAGGTCGTTTAGACTTTAGTCGTAAAGCGCTCCTTCCTAAACCGGAAGGATATGTTGAGCGACCACCAAGAGAGTCTAACAGCCGTGGCAGACGTAATAGTGGTGGCTTTAGAAAAGATCGCAACAGAGGACGTCGCAGATAAATGCTCATTGGTGTTCCGAAAGAAATAAAACAGAATGAAAACCGCGTTGCGTTGACTCCGGGTATTGCCCTCGAGTTAACACAAAATGGTCATGAAGTTTTGATTGAAAAATCCGCTGGAAATTCCAGCGGATTTTCAAACACAGATTACGAGGATTTTAATTGCCGAATCGTTGACACATCAAAGGAGATTTTCGATAATGTTGAATTGGTGATTAAGGTTAAAGAACCACAGCCTGTAGAAATTGCCATGTGTTCAAAAGATCTGACCATGTTCACCTATTTTCATTTTGCAGCTTCCGAAGAATTAACAAAATCATTCTTGGAAACCGATGCTACAGCTATTGCCTATGAAACAATCATGACAGAAGATGGCCGTTTGCCATTACTTGTTCCAATGAGTGAAGTCGCCGGCCGTATGGCCGTCCAGGAAGGGGCTAAATTCTTGGAAAAAGTTAAAGGCGGCAAGGGTATCCTGTTGGGAGGCGTCCCGGGTGTTGAGCCCGCCAAGGTGACCATTTTAGGCGGTGGTGTTGTGGGTACGAATGCAGCATTTATTGCCGCCGGCCTGGGAGCCAATGTATTTATCCTTGATGTTAATTTGGACAGGTTACGTTATTTAGATGAAATTATGCCAAAAAATGTGCGCACGATTTACAGCAACCAGTTAAACATCCGGGAGCACTTAAGGCAAACTGACTTACTGATTGGCGCTGTTTTGATTCCAGGAGCAGTAGCTCCAAAACTAGTCACACGTAAGATGTTGAAACTGATGCGACCGGGATCCGTAATTATTGATGTTGCTGTTGACCAGGGGGGTTGTATTGAAACGTGTAAACCGACAACCCACGAAGATCCTATTTTTGTTGTGGATGATATTATTCACTATTGTGTGGCCAATATGCCCGGTGCAGTGCCTTATACATCAACAACTGCTTTAACCAATGCAACCAATCCCTATATTCAAAAATTAGCGAATGAAGGCATCCAAACTGCATTACAAAATAATGCAGCTTTGCTTCATGGTCTAAACATGATCAATGGTCACGTAACGCATAATGCTGTAGCAGACGCATTCAATTTAAATTATACACCACCAGAAAATACCTTAAAGAATTGATTTAAACTCTTTGCACCGACGGTATCTCTGCATTAATTTAAAGTATCGCTTTAAATAGAGATACCATGGGATCTGCACCAAAACAAATAAAAAAACTTTACTATTCCATTGGGGAAGTAAGCAAACTCACAGAGTTGAAACCCTATGTTTTACGATATTGGGAAACAGAGTTTAAGCAACTTGCGCCTCCTAAAAATAGAGCTGGGAACAGAACATATCGCCAGAAGGATATAGATATTATTTTACAGATTAAGGATCTTCTTTATAATAGAAAATTCACAATAAAAGGTGCTATAACTCAATTTAGTTCCGGGGAAAAAGCAGAAGAAATGGTTGGCCAGCAAGAGACTACTGTTTCAGATGAAAATAATAGTGAAATTTTGGTTAAAGTAAAACAAGAACTGGAATCCATTTTAGACTTTATACATAAAAATTAATCGGAGCGTGGCGTAGCCCGGTAGCGCACTGCAATGGGGTTGCAGGGGTCGCAGGTTCAAATCCTGTCGCTCCGACGAAAAGCCTTCCTCGAATGAGAAAGGCTTTTTAACTTGATTAATTACTTAATTTAAATAAAATGAAAATATTTATAAATAATCCAAAATTCACTTTAATTCAATTTCCTTTGATTGCGATTATTGTATTTGTATCATTCCTTACAATAGCATCACAATTGTATTCAGGCGGAACAGAAGTGAACCCGGAAACTGTCGGATATATATTTACAGAAAATTATATCAGTGACCTTGGTCGAATCACAACACATTCCGGGGAAAGTAATCTTTATCCATTTCTAATTTTTATAATGGTATTTACGGTAATGACATTCTCATTATTTACATATTTCTACGGCAATTATTCCTTTTTCAAGAACAAATTCGATTTTGGAGGAAATATGTTTAAACTGGGTACGTTTTTTGGAATGTGTTTCAGTTTATGTTTTTTAGGAATATCACTGACTCCTGCTGATATAAATTTAAAAGATCATATTCTTTTTGCTGAATATTTATTCAGATTTTTATTTGGAAGTTCTCTATTATTATTCCTTTCTTTTTACAAAATGGATCAATCAACTCGCTTACTCTCTTTTGGATATTTACTTTTAAGTATAGCGACAGGAATGTATATAGGATTATCTGATTTTGAATTGAATTCAATTCTGTTTAGTAATAATTATTTAGCAGAAGTCATTACTCAAAAATTGATTACAATGACTTTATTAACCGGTTTTATTATACTCGGAACGTTTAATAATCGCATACTAAAAGAAAAATAAGTCTATTTTATTTCTTCAATAAACACCTTTAAATTTCTTGAATGATTGACCGTCTCATCGACGATCCTGCGTTTCTGCCCATTACCATTACATTATTAATACTGGTAATTGTAGCTATTTGGCAGAAACTGGATCGATTCATATTGCCTTTGGCGATAATGTATGTTGTATATGCTGTATTTACTGGAATCTCAAGTGATGATGATGTAGAAATAAAACATCCTGCGAAAATAGTTCAAAATCCAACTGCAGTAATTGAGGATGCTTTGATTGACACAATGAAAGTAAAGACTCCACCTTCTGATACAATATTGGTTGATATAGAAGAACAAGAATTAGATACTAATAAAACACAACCTGAACTTCCAGATTTACGAGTGAATTCATTACTTATGTGTGAAAGTATGATTGACAGTCTTCGTAAACCTATTAATTTCCAAAAGGAATTTCCAGTGACGCTGGGACGAGTTTATTGTTATTCCGGCATTCGAAATGCATTGAGTGAACGTATCATTTTATACGAATGGTATTTTCAAGAAAAATATATTGATACAATTCCCATCAAAATTGGACGATCTGTACATTGGCGTTCCTGGACGTACAAAACTATTACAAATGCTCAAATAGGTGAATGGTTCGTTGTCCTTCGTGATGAAATTTCAAATACTGCACTGGATACTATTCATTTTACAATTATAGGCGAATGAAGAGATTTTATCAGTTAACAATTATTACATTTACTCTTACTCTTTTTTCTTGTGGAGAAATTCGTTCATATCGCAGTATTCCCATGGGTTGGAAAAATATTTCTGGCAGCTTTCACAAATTACCGGAAGGAATTCGCGTATTTTCAGGACGGAATAAACACATACCAATCAATGCATGGTATGTTGAAATTGATAGCAAAAATAAGCATTTATCTACAGAAATTGTTGTTTCCAATGACCTAGATAGAAGGGAAACACCAAGTCAGTTTGCTGAACGAATGAACGCAACTGTCGTTTTGAATGGCGGATATTTTCTCATGCATAAAATTCCAGCTGAACATGTTGGTTTATTAATGGATAATGATATTACAATTTCCAAAACACTACGTTCCATGCTTAAAAGGGAAGAACGATATTACTTAACCAGAAGTGCTATCGGATTTGATTATGCAGGACAGATGGACATTGCGTGGATTGCAAGTCATAACGATTCAATTTTTCAATGGGAAAAACCGGCTAAAAATAAACCTGACAAACCCGTTACAGAACTTAATTATAAAAATGGAAAGTATTGGAATGTAAGAGATGCTATGCAAGCAGGGCCTGTGATCGTTTCAAATAGTCGTAAGAATATAACGTCTGATGAAGAAGTGTTTTTCTGGTCAAAGATCCCCGATATCCATCCGCGAACTGCAGCCGGATATACAAAAGATGGAAAATACATTTTTCTAGTTGTAGACGGTCGTCAGCCGGACAGCAGGGGAGTAGACTTGAATGAATTATCCATCATGATGTTTGATTTGGATTGTGTAGAAGCAATAAATCTGGATGGCGGTGGTTCAAGTGCAATTGTTGTTAATGGAAAACTATTAAATAAACCTGCCGGTTTCACAACACAGCGTGAAGTCATGTCTGCCATTGCAGTTTTTTCTGAATAAATGTCACTACCTTACATTATTGTACCTGTTTTTAATGGATCTTCACCTTTGAATAATTTTTTAACTCGGATTAATGATTCATGGCTTGATCAATTAGTCTTTATTGATGACGGCAGTTCGGACGATACAATTGAAAAATTGAAGGAATTAGATGTTAGATATTTACAACATGATAAGAATCTTGGAAAAGGTGCAGCTATACAAACTGCAATGGATTGGATTTTACAAAAAGGTGGAGATAGCGCTGTAACAATGGATATCGACCTTCAGCATCCACCAGAATTATTAGATAATTTTAGTCAAATGCCCGAAAAAACAATCTTATTAGGATATCGTAACAATCGACGAAATATGCCTTTAACACGTCAATTTTCAAATTTTATAACCAGCTTACTCGTTTCGATCCGTTCAAATTCAGTGATAAAAGATTCGCAGTGTGGATATCGTTCTTTTCAGACATATATTTTTTCTGATATTGATTGCTTTGAGCAAGGGTTTCAGTTCGAAAGTGAGTTTCTCATTAAAGCGTCCATAGCCGGTTGGAAAGTGCAGCATGTACCCATACCTACTATTTATAATAATCAGCCTTCTGCTATGCGGAATGTTAGGGATACAGTTAAATTTATTAAAATGTGTTTAAAGAGCTTCTTCTGGACATGAAAACAATAAGAAAAATATATGATTGGGTGCTGCATTGGTCAGAATCGAAGTATGGACCTTTCGCATTATTTTGCCTGGCATTTGCTGAATCTTCATTCTTTCCAATTCCACCCGACGTTTTATTAATCGCTTTAGCGCTGGGTGCCAGAAAAAAATCGTTTCAATTTGCAATCATTTGCAGTTTAGCCAGTATTGCCGGTGGATTATTCGGTTATGGAATTGGTCATTATTTGTGGTGGGAGGGAAGTGCCTATTCGGGAATAGCGCATTTTTTCTTCAATAATATTCCTGGATTTACGGAGCAGGTATTTTTATCAGTGCAAAATCAATATGACCACTATGGTTTAATGATAATTTTTACAGCTGGATTTACACCCATTCCCTATAAGATATTTACTATAACTGCCGGTGCTTTTGACATCAATTTATTCAATTTTCTTATTGCATCAGCCATTAGCAGATCAGCCCGATTTTTTCTTGTGGCGGGATTGATTTGGAAATTCGGTAAGCCCATTAAATTATTCATCGATAAGTATTTCAATATTTTAACCATTGTATTTACAATATTATTGATCGGTGGATTTATACTAATTAAATATATTATTTGATTATTTATCATTCTTTCCCGTATTGAAAAATTATAAATTGCATGTCCTTTTCGGGGTGTAGCGCAGCCCGGTTAGCGCGCGTCGTTCGGGACGACGAGGTCGAAGGTTCGAATCCTTTCACCCCGACTATTTACTTTGGAGCGTATCAACCTTGTTGATGCCCCATATTGTTATAGACAAGGTACTCCAAATTTATAAAATTAAATTTGAAGACAATAAATGACCTACGATCATAAAAACATAGAAAAAAAGTGGCAGGCATTTTGGGATGAAAAGGGAACATTTAAAGTCACTGAAGATCCAGATAAACCAAAATATTACGTACTGGACATGTTTCCATATCCATCTGGAGCCGGTTTGCACGTTGGACATCCTCTTGGATATGTAGCTACGGATATCGTTGCCCGCTACAAACGTATGAAAGGTTTTAATGTACTCCATCCAATGGGATGGGATGCTTTTGGTCTTCCTGCTGAACAATATGCTATTAAAACAGGCACACACCCTAGGAAAACGACTAAAAATAATATTGATAATTTTCGTCGCCAAATTAAAATGCTTGGCTTTTCTTATGATTGGGATAGAGAAATTAATACAACTGATATCGGTTATGTGAAATGGACGCAATGGATATTTTTACAACTTTACAATAAAGGATTAGCATATGAGGCTGAAAAGCCTGTGAATTGGTGTCCGGAATTAAAAACCGTCTTGGCTAATGAAGAAGTTGTTGATGGAAAATCCGAAATCGGGGGACATTCTGTCCATCGCGTACCCATGCGGCAGTGGATGTTAAAAATCACTGATTATGCTGAATCGCTATTATCCGGTTTGGATGACCTAGATTGGCCCAATAGCGTAAAAGAACTACAGCGAAACTGGATTGGCCGTTCAGAAGGCGCTGATGTTGATTTTATAATCGCTGGCAGGGAAGACATCATTACAGTGTTTACAACTCGTCCTGATACGTTATTTGGAGCTACATACATGGTATTATCGCCTGATCATCCATTTGTAGAAAAGTTTACTACTGATGAACAGCAAGGGATGGTAAAGGAATATCAAGAGCAAGCCGGAAGAAAATCGGATTTAGAAAGGGGAGAACTGAATAAGGATAAAACAGGTGTTTTTATAGGAAGTTATGCTGTCAATCCTGTAAACGGTGATGAAATTCCAATTTGGATCGCTGATTATGTATTGATGACGTATGGTACCGGCGCTATAATGGCTGTTCCCGGACAGGATCAGCGTGACTGGGATTTTGCGAAAAAATTCGATTTACCCATCATCCGTACAGTTGAGCCTACGGAAGATTTTGACGGTGAGGCATTTTTAGGAGAAGGACCTGCAATTAATAGCGATTTTCTAAATGGATTAAATATTGCTGATGCGAAATCAAAAATGATTGCATGGTTAGAAAATGAGAATAAAGGTAAGGAAACAGTTCAGTACAAATTACGTGATTGGTTATTTTCTCGTCAGAGATACTGGGGCGAACCCATGCCGATTATTCATTATGGTGATGAAGTAAAATCATTAGATGAATCTGATTTGCCTTTGGAATTACCTGAAGTTGAAAAATATGAACCCACAGGAACTGGTAAGTCACCTTTAGCAAATATAACTGACTGGGTTGAAATCAAGAATGAAGAGGGCGAGGTCATTGGCTTACGTGAAACAAATACCATGCCTCAATGGGCCGGTTCTTGCTGGTATTACCTTCGATATATTGATCCAAAAAACAATGAGAATGCATGGGATTCTGACAAAGAATCCTATTGGATGCCTGTTGATTTATATGTGGGCGGGGCAGAGCACGCTGTTCTTCATTTGCTCTATGCCCGTTTCTGGCACCATGTTTTACATGATTTAGGCTTCGTCTCAACGAGAGAACCATTTCAAAAGCTATTTAATCAAGGCATGATTCTGGGTGAAGATGGTTCAAAAATGAGTAAATCTCGAGGGAATGTGATCAATCCCGACGATGTTGTCGATGAATTTGGTGCTGATTCCATGCGTTTGTATGAAATGTTCATGGGGCCTTTGGATAAATCTAAACCATGGAATACTGCAGGATTGCAAGGCTGTTCACGATTTATAAATAAATTATGGGATAAAATATGTTCAAGTGATGGATTAAATGCATGTATTACTACAGATAAGCCAAACAATGAAACGGTTAAGTTATTACATCAGACTATTAAAAAAGTTGGCGATGATATTGAAAACTTGCGGTTTAATACGGCTATTTCACAAATGATGATTTTCACCAACCATTTAGTAACGCTTCAATCAGTTAATAAAACTGTTTTAAAGACATTTATACAATTGTTAGGTCCATTTATTCCACATACTGCTGAAGAAATATGGAATCGATTAGATGAAAATCAGACCTTGACGTATGAACCATGGCCAGATTATGATGAAAACCTGACAAAAGAAGATCTAATAAACATCGTTATACAGGTTAACGGAAAATTAAGAACGAATATAGAAATTGAGTCAAATGCTGAAAAAGAAAGTGTATTAGACCAAGCTAGGAAAAATGAAAAGATAGTGACTTATTTATCAGAAGGTAAACTTATAAAAGAAATATATGTACCAGGGAGATTGGTAAACTTTGTTGTAAAATAGAATATATTAGAATAACGTATTATACATAATATATATTATATGACATTAATTCATTAATTCCTTTAATCTGTCTAAGTTCTCCTTCTGCCCAATAACCATAATAGTTTGGTCTCTATGTAAAACTTGATCAGAACTTGGATTTACTTTAACATCGCCTTTCGCGTCTATAATACCAACGATTAATAGTTTATAATCTTCTCTTAAACGGCAATCTTTAACCATCATTCCATCAAATTGATCTAATTCACTCATTTGTATTTCATCAATTCCATAATCAATCGACGTCTGTTGCGGTGTTGTTATGGTAACACTATCTTCCAATTGTGGGCTTAATAATAATTCTGACATCTTATGTCCTCCTGTTACGTATGGATTGACAATTTTGTCCACCCCGGCTCTACGCAGTTTTGACGATGTATCATTTACACTGCACCTAGAAACGAGAAAAGCATCACTGTTTAGCGTTCGGATAGACATACTGACAAATAAATTATCCTGATCTGTGTTTAATACAACAACGATCCCTTTTGCTTTTTCGACGCCGGCCTCGATGAGTGTTTCTTCTAATGTTGCATCGCCTTCAACATATAAAAATCCGCATTCTTCGATTTTACGGATTTTTTCAGGATTAAAATCAATAACAACGAAATGTTGTTTTTTCTCGTGCATTTCTTTTGCAATGACAGCTCCCATCCTGCCGTAACCGCAAATGATGTAATGATCGTGTAATCTTTTAATTGATTTAAGCATTTTATTTCTCCGGTATAAGTCTAAACGGAACAATTCCTTACTATATTCTGAAAATAAATACGCAACACCTGTTACGCCAAATAATATGACAACGATTGCCCAAATTTTACCTGCATCTGTTAGAGGTTGAGTTTCCCCAAATCCCACTGTAGAAAGTGTAATAATGGTCATATATACGCTCTCTAACACTGACCAATCTTTTCCAAGACTGTAAAAGCCGAATGATCCGATAAAGATTACCGAACCAAAATAAATTAAAAAACGTAAGCGTGTTTGTAGTTGCATTATCCTATAATGATTTCCGTCAATAATAATACATCAAAAATATCATACAGACTGTCATGATTCTACGGACTCGCTGATCCAATCTAAATAATCTTTCGATCCGTTTTGAATGGGTAGTGTAATGATTTCAGGTGTATCATAAGGATGTATTTCACTCAAGGAATCATAGACATTTCTCTCCTTATTAGCCGTTGTTTTAATCATAAGCAGAAACTCATTTTCTTTACACACTTTATTTTTCCATTTATAGACTGATTCAAGGTTCGGAATGAAATTGACACATGCAGCCATTCTATTTGAAACCAAATGATTGGCAATTGTTTGAGCGTCTTCTATTTTGCTAACTGTTGATAGAATTAGGACATATTCCATGTGGGAATTTATGGAAAATTATTTAACGATTGTATTTCTTCATATCCCCTTTAACTCTGTCCTGGGCAAGAAATACACTTAATTATATATAATCACTAATTTTTCGACTTTGTTTGATTTAAATAAATTTACTTTTTAATTAGTACGCCCGACAGGATTTGAACCTGTGACCTTCGGAACCGGAATCCGACACTCTATCCAACTGAGCTACGGGCGCATATTATGTTAGAATATAAAGCGCTTGGTGATTTTTATGACATGGAACGTTTTGCAGCTTCTACGGTATTTTCCACCAACATGGCAATGGTCATCGGACCCACACCGCCGGGAACTGGTGTAATTGCTGAAGCTTTTTCATTCACAGAATCAAAGTTTACATCACCGACTAACCTATACCCTTTTTCAGAATCGTCCTCTACCCTATTGATTCCCACATCAATGATCACAGTTCCCTCTTTAATGTGCGAAGATGTTACAAATTCCGGCACACCTATCGCAGCAATTAAAATATCAGCCTGCTGGGTGTGATAAGGAATATCAGTCGTTCCTGAATGACAAATCGTCGTTGTTGCGTTAGAATAACTTTCTTTCAGACTTGTGAGTATTGACATGGGACGACCCACAATATTGCTACGTCCCAATACAACCACATGTTTTCCAGACAGATCAATTTTATAAAAGTCCATAATACGCATAATTCCTTTCGGAGTACAGGGCACAAATCTGGGACGTCCTGCTGTTAACCTACCCAGATTTTCCGGATGAAATCCATCAACATCTTTTAATGGATCTAGGGCATCAATGATAACTGATTCATTCAGATGAGTTGGTAATGGCATTTGCACAAGAATACCGTGGAAACTGCCATCACTATTTAAGTCTTGAATTTGCGATAAAAGTTCATCCTTACCGATATTTGCAGGAAGGCGAATTGTTTCAGAATAAAGGCCTAATTTATTGAAGCGCCTCGTTTTGTTGTTTACATAAACATTCGATGCCGGATCGTCTCCCACTAATACAACTGCGAGCCCCGGTGTACATCCTGAAAATTTAAGTGAGTCTATTCGTGTTTGAAGGGATTTATAAACATTCTGGCTGACTGTTTTCCCCGATAAAATAATAGTTTCAGCCATCGATGAGTAAATATATTATTTTAAATATTTTCGTCAATAATTTCGATCAGAGATTGAATTTTATTTTCCATTTCTGATGAGAAATTTTCATTATTTTTGTTATGAGTAAACAGTTCATCAGAAATATTCATTGCAGCCAAGATTGCGATACGTTCAGTTGATTGTACGTCAGGCATTCCTTCCTGGACTTCACGCATTTTCGTGTCTACATATTCAGCGATGTTTTTTATATATGTTGAATCAGCCGGAGCCTTTACTGTGTATTCGTGTCCAAAAATAGAGACACGGGCTAAACTGTCATTGTTATCCATAGTATAATCCTGTTTTAAATATTCAGTCTCTTAATTTAGCATCAAATTGCTTCGTTATAATAGCTGTAATATCATTCATTGCTGAATTTATCTCTGCTTCTTCAAGCGTCTTAACAGCACTTTGAAATTCAAGATGAAACGTAACACTTTTTTTATTCTCTCCTAGTGATTCATGTTGAAAGATATCAACCGGTTTAACGGAGAGTAAAATTTTGCTGTTTGTATTTTTCATAGCCTTTGTAACATCACCGGTGTCAATTTCTTGATCAAGAACAAAATTCATATCCCGGTCGACTTTTGGATATGGAATAATTGCGGCATATTTTTTAACTAATTGAATTTCTTTTGTTACAGGCTTGAGTTCTATATCAAATCCAAAAACTGCATCCATATCTAAATCCAAATCATCAAGTAATGATTTCTTTAATTTACCGCAATTTCCAATGACCGTTTTGCCAAGTGAAATACTTAAACCAAAGTCATAATGGTTATGATCTGCCTTTGCAAATTCGACAGCATTTACATTTAATCGTTTAAATAGCGCTTCTAGAATTCCCTTTAAAGAATGAATTGATTGTTGTTGTTCATTATTATGTGCACTTTTATTGAGCCATTCTCCATGCATCACTCCCGTCAAATGATAAACTTCACCGTATTCTTTCCCGGAATTGTATTCTTTTCCTATCTCGAACAGATTCACATTTGAATTCCCATTACGTATATTGTAATTCACCGTTTGCAATAATCCCGGGAATAAAGATGTTCGCAAATGGGATAGGGTTGCACTCAATGGGTTTTTCATAGGAATTGAATGTTTTCCTAAAATCCCAGCCGTATTTTCATCCGTAAGTGAATTCAAATAACATTGCCTAAAGCCAAGACCGGACATAGTATTGGAGATGAGGCTTAATACATCTTCCGGGTCCACTTCTGCCAGATCGTAAAGTCCGCCATAATGAAAACTGGAATGAATTTTATCATACCCATACACTCGGCAGCATTCCTCTATTAAATCCACTTCTCTTTCCAAATCAGGGCGAAATGATGGTGGAATACATGTCCATTTATTACTACCGTCTTTTTTCACTTCAATATCTAAATTGGATAATGTGTCCGTTACAAATGTGTCAGATAATTCACATCCCGATAGAATATCAATTTTTTCCCGAGTGAGTGTAATCGAATTCTGACTAATCTTCTTCGGATATTCATCGATTATACCGGGTATCCACTCACCTCCTGCCAATTCTTCCAGCAATACCACCACTCTCCAATACGCATTTTCAGCACCTTTCGGATCTGCACCACGTTCAAAGCGTTTAGAAGCTTCCGTAAACATACCTAATGATTTGGCGCCGCGGCGAATCGTAATCGGATCAAAATAAGCGCTTTCAATCAAAACAGTGGATGTTGTATCCGTAACGGCAGAATCGAGTCCGCCCATGACACCGGCGATTGCAATGGGTTTTTTGCCATCGGTTATAACCAATTGATCGGTTAATTTTCTTTTTTCTTCATCAAGTGTGGTGACATGTTCTCCTTTTTTCGCCTTACGTATACCGATAGTATGTGACGGTACTTTATCATAATCAAAAATATGTGTAGGATGTCCCATTTCCAAAAGCACATAATTAGAAATATCCACAATGTTATTGATACTACGCTGGCCGGCCGTTTCCAGTATTTCTCTCATCCAATCTGGTGAAGGTCCTACTGTTATATTTTTTACAACACCGGCTACATATCGGGGACAACAATTTTTATCGTCAATATTAACAGATAAAATATCAGCAACTTCATTTTTTTTAAATTGACGCTTTTCAGCATACGTAAATTTCAACTCCTGTCCAGTCTTTACAGAAATTTCACGTGCGACACCAACATGCGACATACAATCGGGACGATTTGGCGTAAGGTCGATTTCCAAATAATCCAAATTAGAGCTCAAGTAATCCGCAAAATCTGAACCAATTTTTGCGTGTTCATTCAATACCATAATTCCTTCATGTTCATCAGATAGCCCTAATTCTCTTTCAGAACATATCATTCCAAAACTGACTTCACCGCGAATTTTGGATTTTTTGATTATAAAATCATCTCCAAGTACTGCCCCAACTGTAGCAAATGGGATGAATTGTTCAGCAGCAACATTGGGAGCGCCGCACACTACTTGATACTCTTCTTTTCCATCAGAAACTGTACATAAGCTCAATCGGTCAGCATTGGGATGTTTATCTGCTTTTAATACTTTTCCTACAATTATACCTGAAAAAGATGCATTCTCAGGCATCTCCGCTTCCAATCCAAGCATGGTTAAAGTGTCCGCCAGTTCAGCCGCGGACTGCTTTATATCAACTAATGTTTTCAGCCATGGAATGGATACACGCATTAGAACTGCTCCAGAAAACGAACGTCATTCTGATAAAATAGGCGAATATCGTCGATACCGTACTTCAGCATAGTCATACGCTCAATACCCATTCCAAAGGCATAGCCATGCCAAATACTCGAATCATAACCCACATTATCGAATACATTCGGGTCCACCATACCACAGCCAAGTATTTCCATCCATTTTCCACGTTTATCATCCCAAATGTCCACTTCTGCACTCGGTTCAGTAAAAGGGAAAAAACTGGGACGAAAACGCATAGTTGTTCCTTCTCCAAAAAAACGTTTTACAAAGTAGTTCAGAATTCCTTTAAGGTCAGCCATGGACACGTTTTTATCTACGTATAATCCTTCGATTTGATGGAAGAGGCAATAACTCTTATAACTGACTGCTTCATTGCGATAAACACGCCCGGGAACAATGTATCGTAAGGGTGGTTCCTGTTCTTCCATCAGATGGATTTGTACATTCGATGTATGGGTGCGCAATACAACATCGTTCTCAACAAAAAATGTATCTTGCATATCCCGCGCAGGATGATGTTTGGGAATGTTCAGTGCTTCGAAATTGTGGTAGTCATCTTCAATTTCCGGACCATATGCCACCTTAAACCCGACTGATTTAAAAATGTTTTTAATTTCATCTAATGTTTGCTGCAGAGGATGAATCGACCCGTTGGTGATAGGAAATCCAGGCAAAGACAGGTCTAATGATTGTTCGTCTGTATCTTTATTATCACCGCTTATTAAAGATGCTTTTTCTTCAAATTCACTCTGTAATTCGATTTTAAATGCATTAATAGCTTGTCCTGATTTTGGCTTTTCTTTATTAGATACGACCGCCAATTTCTTATATAAACCGGCAAATAGACCTTTTCGGCCAAAATATTTTGAACGCAATAATTCGATTTCCCTCTGATCAGAAGGAAACGAGTCAAGGTCGGCCCGAAATGATTTTCGGACCGACGCTATGGACTCATTGATGGTCATCGTTAGTTCTTTACAGAACTGACTAATTCGGCGAAAGAATCGGGATTGTTCATGGCCATATCAGCCAAGACCTTACGGTCAAGTTCAATCTCTTTTTCCTTCAAACCGGCAATAAATGCAGAATAAGTCAAACCATGCTGTCGGACAGCCGCATTGATGCGAGTAATCCATAGTCTGCGGAAAAAACGTTTCCGCTGACGGCGATCACGATAGGCATATTGCCCTGCTTTCCAGACTGCGTCCTTTGCAGCCTTGAAATTGCGGCTCCGGGCACCATAGTAGCCTTTGGCCTGCTTTACTACCTTACGATGACGTCTGTGTCTTGGCACAGAACTATTAGCTCTTGGCATCTCTTATACTCCTTTAGATTCCAAGCATCTTGCGGACGCGATTTTCTTCTGCGCTTGAAACGAGTCCTGCATTACGCATTTTTCGCTTTGCACTTTTGCTCCGCCTGATGAGCATGTGTCTATGGTTTGCTTTGTTACGTCGAATACGTCCGGTCCCGGTTAATTTGAACCGCTTTGCAGCGCTTCGACGTGTTTTCATCTTAGGCATTAGGTTCTCCTACTTTGCAGTAAACATGACGGATATTCTCCGTCCTTCCAATTCTGATTGTTGATCAGGTTCTGAAATATCTTCTAACATTGCTGTTATACGTTCGAGAATAGCATCGCCCATTTCTTGAGCGCGACTCAATTCACGTCCGCGGAACATAATCGTCACCTTTAATTTACAACCATCTTTCAGAAATTTTCTCCCCATGTTCATTTTCGTATTTAAGTCATTTTCGCCAATGGCAGGACGAACACGTACTTCCTTAATTTTTATAACATGTTGTTTCTTTTTACTGTTTTGAAGTTTTTTCTTCGCTTCATATTTAATCTTTCCAAAATTAAGAATTTTACATACAGGTGGTTTTGAATTCGGTGCGACTTCTACCAAATCGAGTCCGGCATCTTGCGCTTTTTGCAATGCATCATCAATTTTAACGACGCCAAGCTGTTCACCCACTTCAGAAATTAATCTAACTTCATCTTCCGTTATTTTATCATTTATACGTGTTTTATTCCTTTTTCCGATTATGAACTCCTTTGTTTTATTTCGTCATTTAACAGATCGATCAGTTCTGTAACATCCATTTCACCCAAGTCACCTTGGTGACGTCGACGAACAGATACTGTTCCGGCTTCTGCTTCTTTTTCGCCTACGATGAGCATAACGTTTATTTTACTCAATTCAGCTTGGCGAATTTTTGCTCCGATTTTATCAGCTTTATCATCCAGCTGAATACGAAAACCGGCAGCATTTAATTTTTGTGTAACTGATTCAGCATAGTCCTGCACCTTATCTGAAACAGGCAAAACAGTCACTTGTACAGGCGCCAACCACAATGGGAAATCTCCTCCGCAATGTTCCAAGTATACACCAAAAAATCGTTCCAACGATCCTAAAATGGCACGATGAATCATAACAGGACGTGCTTCACTGCCATCTTCAGCAATGTATTTCAATTTGAATCGTTCAGGCAAAACGAAATCCAATTGGATTGTTGCCAATTGATGATCACGCTGCAAAGCATCTTTTACATAAAAATCAATCTTTGGTCCGTAAAATGCCCCCTCACCTTCATCAATTGTAAATTCAAAATTCGACTTTTCTAAAACATCTTTCAAGGTTGATTCAGCTTTATTCCACAACTTTACTTCCCCTAATGCTTTTTCCGGACGTGTACTCAATGCTATGGATAAATCTTTAAAGTTAAACGTATCGTATACTTTTTGAACCATTTCAAATAAATCGCGTATTTCATCTCCAATTTGATCTGGAGTGCAAAATATATGGGCATCGTCTTGAGCCATGCTGCGAACTCGTGTCAATCCGGAAAGAACACCCGCTTTTTCAAATCGATGTAAACGCCCAAAATCGGCCATACGAATGGGAAGATCCCGATACGAATGGAGTCCATGTGAATACATTAATGTGTGGCCGGGACAATTCATGGGTTTTAAACCAAACTCTCGTTCACCCATTTTCATGCTAAACATATTGTCAATAAACATTTCGTAATGTCCGGACTGCTTCCATAATTCCATATCAAACACTTGGGGGCTGATAACTTCATCATAGCCATACTGTTGATACAAATCACGTATATAACTTACGAGACCATTATAAATGACGGCACCTTTATCCGTAAAAAATGGACTTGCAGGTGATAATGAGTGGAAGAAAAACAGATCTAATTCTTTTCCAAGTTTACGATGATCCCGCTTTTTCGCTTCTTCCAAATTATGAAGATATTCATCCAATCCTTTTTTTGAACTGAATGCTGTTCCATAAATTCGTTGGAGCATTGTGTTATTTTCATCACCTCGCCAATATGCACCTGAAGTACTTAATAATTTAAAATGTTTAATCCTTCCCGTAGATGGAACATGAGGTCCTCGACATAAATCTATAAAATCATCTTGGCTATAAGCTGAAATTGTATCCTTTTCATCAATCTGTTCTATGATTTCCACTTTATACGTTTCGCCCATATCGTGGAATTTTTTAAGAGCATCATTCCGGCTTATTTCTAATCTGTTTACTGTAAAATCGCTTTTAGACAATTCCCTCATTTTAGCTTCAATCTTTTCCAAGTCTTCATCCGAAAATGTACCCTCAATATCAAAGTCGTAATAAAATCGATTTTCAATTGCCGGGCCGATGGTTACTTTGGCATCAGGGAAAAGAGCTTTAACAGCTTGCGCCATTAGGTGTGCTGTGCTGTGTAAGAGCACTTCGTGACCTGCATCAGAATCATCCGTAATAATTTCAATTTCAGCATCTGTATCAATGGAAAATGATAAATCGGCGAGTTCGTTGTTAATTCGTGTTGCAACTGCCGCTTTTGCCAATCGAGGACCGATATTTTCAGCAATCTCCATTGTGGAAACACCCGACGGGAATGACCGCGTAGATTGATCGGGAAATGTTATGGTAATGTTACTCATGTAAATATGTAAGAAAAGTACAAATCAGATTGTAAAATGGATATACAGCGCCATGTGCAAATTTTCATCTGCAGGGAAAAGTATCGAATATGTTTTTTGTTTCATTATTAAATTATTTTTTATTCCTGTGGGCGATGGCAGACTTGAACTGCCGACCTCTTGCATGTCAAGCAAGCACTCTAACCAACTGAGCTAATCGCCCCATTTCAGGTGGAAAAAAGCCGTGGAATTTAATGCTATTCTTACGGAATAATAGTATGGTTTTAAGTAAAGTATTAATTATTTGTAACTGCGATGAATGTTTCTGTATATGCCATAGGATCGTGAAGTAACTGACGCGCTTTTATGATAACTTCGTCTTGATCAATATTGTAGCGGATCCGTCCTTTATTTCCATCAAAGAGTTGGGCAAAATTAGCATAAACACCCTTCTTTAAATTTTTTAGCTCATCTTGAAATAAGGATTCTTCAGTGTCTTCAATAAATTCCTCAATCACTTTTAATGCATAATTCAATTTTGCATTTTTCTCATCGTAAGATTGCAGCTTTTCTTTGCTTTCTTCAAATTGGGATTGACCATCTATTTTAACGTCCAATTCTTGATTCGATAGATAGTTGGAAAATGCATCCATAATTCCATCATTATTCAGTACATCTTCAAACGATTCAAATCCATTTTTATTTTCACGAGCAAAAGAAAAGAAATAGCTCTTCCGCCAGCATTCACGAGTAAGCGGTCCAACTGGAATATTTTCCACGATAAAATCAGGAACAATACCGCCACCGCCTTTCACTGAACGTCCACCTTTTGTTTTAAAACTAGAATCTTCGATGGCAACATTTTTTACAATCTGATTATTTAAATAATCAGGTTTTTGAATAAGCCTGCCGCTGGGTATATAATATTTCGCCGTCGTTACTTTCAATGATCGTTTTTGATCGATGCCGTATACTGACTGTACCAAACCTTTACCAAATGATTTATGTCCAATAACGATTCCCCTGTCCAGATCTTGGATAACACCGGAAACAATTTCACTGGCAGATGCACTGCCTTCGTTGATTAAAACAGCAATTTTAATTTTCTCATCCAATAAGGGATTTTTAAGGGAAATAAATTGACGATTTGATTCTTTATTACGCCCTTTTGTCCAAAGCAATTTCTCACCTTTTGGAACAAATAATTCCAAAATATCAATAGCCGCTGCAAGCAAACCACCTGGATTATTGCGTAAATCCAGAATAAGATTATCCATGTCCTGACCTAATAAGCTACGTAGAGCTTTTTCCATTTCTTTAGGAGCATTTTTGGAAAAGCGTGTTAACACAATGTAACCGGTTTCATCGTCTATCATTTCTGCAAAAGGAATATCCTGAACCTGTATATCACTCCGTGTTAAATGAAATTCAATTGATTCATCTTCACCTAAACGGATAATGGTTAATACAACCGTTGTTCCTTTTTGACCGCGAATGAGCTTTGCTGCTTCATTTAATGATAAATCTTTGACATCTTCATCGTCTATCTTGCTAATAATATCCCCACTTAAAATACCAGCATTTTTTGCAGGAGAATCTTCCATTGGGGAAATAACAGTTAAGTGGTCATCCCTTTTTCCAAGTTGAATACCAACGCCTCCATATTTTCCATGTGTAAGCATATCCAAATTGTCCCGTTCTTCCGACTCTAAATACACAGTATAGGGATCCAAGTCCGAAAGCATATTATTGATACTTATTTTAGTGAACTCATCCGTATCCAGTTCGTCGGCATAATTAACAATCAGATGTTTATATACTTCATTAATGATTCGCTGGGAGCGAGCGATACTGCGATATGTATCGGAGTTTGACGCACCAATAATGATAAAAATAAAACCAGCGAGTAGAACGCTGATTAATATTTTTTTCCTTTTATTATTAAAAAAATGCATCACAAAAAATATCTCCTTGTTATTTCTTGCCAAATATTATGCTGAATATTTTCAATTGTTTCATGTCCATCGACTACAAATATTCTATCGGGAAACCGCTTTGCAATTTCATGATACATTTTACGAACGTTTTGTTGAAAATCCATGCCTGCTTTTTCGATGCGATCGGGGTTATTAGCTTCTCTCCTTCGCTGGCCTTCTTCAGGTACAATATCCACAAAAACAGTCATATCCGGTGATAATCCAGCTGTTGCGAAATCATTCAATTTAAGTAGCCATTCAATATCCAATGAACGACCACCGCCTTGGTATGCCAATGTTGAATCCGAAAAACGGTCAGCGATGACCCAATTCCCTTTATCAAGATTAGGTAAAATTATTTCATCAGTGAGTTGGGCGCGACTGGCTGTCATAAGCAATGCTTCGGTGCGATGCTCTAGTTCATCCATTCCTTTAGTTAATAAAATTTCCCTTACTGCTTCAGAAACACGCGTTCCTCCCGGTTCGCGAACAAGAATGGTTTTGCATCCTTCATCATTCAGCGTTTCCAATAGCAGTTTCGCCTGTGTGGACTTACCACAGCCGTCGATACCTTCAAATGTGATAAAGCGTGATTTAGTTGAAGTAGACATTTGAGTCATCTTTCCCGATCATTAATACACATTCTCCCTTTGGAGGTTTCTGTGAAAAATACGTTATTAACTCCGAAACAGTTCCACGAATTATTTCCTCATACATTTTGGTTAATTCACGAGCTAGAACGGCTGGCCGGTTACCAAAAACAGCATAAATATCTTTTAATGTTCGACCGAGGCGATGTGGACTTTCAAAAAATACGATTGTTGCGTTTTCATTTTTTATAGCCTCCAATCGTTTTTTCCTTCCCTTTTTGGATGGAATGAATCCTTCAAAAAGAAATCGGTCTGTAGGCAGTCCGGAAGATACAAGGGCTGTTAGTATTGCAGAACTACCGGGAATGGATTCAATTTTTATATCTTCTTCAATGGCAGCGCGAACTAATTTATATGCCGGATCACTAACGCCCGGAGTTCCTGCATCGGTGATAACGGCAACGTCAGAACCGGATTGCAATGTTTCTACAATTTTGGGAATCCTGGTAAAGCGATTGTGTTCAAAATAACTTACTTGTGGAGTCTTTATTTTGTAATGTTTGAGGAGTATTCCTGAATGGCGTGTATCTTCAGCAGCAATGAGAGACACATTTTGAAGCGTTTCTACGGCTCTATAAGTGATATCTTTCAAATTACCTATAGGAGTAGAGACTATGTACAAAATTCCTGCATTTTGGTTAGGTTTCACAGTTTTTGAATTGCTCTTTCTATCATTTCAAATCCTGTATCTATTTCATCAAGAGTAATATTTAAATGAGGGCGAAAGCGGATGGATTTTGTGCCACAGCCCAGCATAAGTGATCCTTCGTCAGCTATGAGAGAAACCATTTTATCTCGAACATCGCCATTGGGTAAATCAAATGCGCAGAATAGTCCTTTACCGCGAACATTTGAAATAACATCCCCATTATTTTTTTGTAGTGAAACCAGTTTATCCAATACATATTCCCCATTTTCTGCTGCTTTTTCAACAAGACCTTCCTTTTCAATAACTTCCAAATAAAGAGTAAAACGTACCATATCGGCTATATTCCCTCCCCAAGTGGAATTCAACCGACTGGATTCATGAAATACATTATGTGCTACCTCATCCACTCGATTAGATACGAATATACCGCAAATCTGGGTTTTTTTACCAAAACTGATAATATCCGGACGGCAATCAACTCCATAATGCTGATGTGCCCACATTTTACCGGTAAGACCAATTCCTGTTTGAACTTCATCATAAATCAACATGATTTCATTTTCATCACATATTTTTCGTAGTTCTCGAAAAAACTCCTCCCGGAAATAATTATCCCCACCTTCACCTTGAATAGGCTCAATAATCAAAGCAGCAGTATCGTCAGGATTTGCTGAAATCGCTGATTGGATTTCTGCAATGGATTGGGCTTCTGTTTTTACAACAGCCGCTTCATCAAGTGGGAATGTCATTTTTGGATTAGATACCCTTGGCCAATCAAATTTAGGGAAATAGAGTGTTTTTCGTGGATCGGGAGAATCTGTAAGGGACATTGTGTATCCTGAACGACCGTGAAAACAATCCTTAAAATGAATCACTTTACTTCCTTTTTCTCCTTTTCCGGCAGCCAAGTTTTTACGGACTTTCCAATCAAATGCAACTTTCAAAGCATTTTCCACAGCAAGCGTTCCGCCTTCTACGTAAAAAGCATAGGGCAAATAATCCGGTTGAGCAATTCGCGCCATTGAATCAACAAAATCTGCCATTTCTGTTGAATAGACATCTGAATTGGTTACCTTGTTTATGGCTGCTTGAGTTAAGCGATCTTTATTTTCCAAGACATAAGGATGGTTGTAGCCAATGGGCATGGAAGCAAACATGGAAAATAAATCCAAGTATTCCCGTCCGTCACGGGCATCTACCAACCAAGAGCCGTGGCTTTTTTCTAAATCAATAACCTGATCCATCCCATCCGCCAGCATGTGCTTACCGATGGTGTTTCGTACGTCAGTTGCTACAATTGTCATAATTTTTCCTATTCAGTTAAATCAAATTTAATTCCTTGAGCAAGGGGCAGTTCTTTGCTCCAATTAATCGTATTGGTTTGCCTGCGCATGTATTGTTTCCATGCATCCGAGCCCGATTCTCTGCCACCGCCCGTTTCCTTTTCTCCACCAAAGGCACCGCCGATTTCAGCTCCTGAAGTACCAATATTAATATTGGCAATACCGCAATCACTACCAACGGATGAAAGAAATGATTCCGCATTTTGCACGTTCAACGTAAACATTGCAGAAGAAAGACCTTGCGGTACATTGTTGTGCATGTCTATAGCTTCCTCCAATGTACTGTACGTAATGATGTAAAGGATCGGTGCGAATGTTTCTTCTTGCACGATGTCCCAATGATTCTCCGCTTTCACAATAGTGGGTTGGACAAAGTTTCCTTCGAGAGTTTTTCCTCCATAAAGTATTTCTCCACCTGATTCTTTCACTCTTTCCAGAGCATTTTTATAATCTTCTACTGCCTTTTCGTTTACCAAAGGTCCCATAAGCGTACCATCTTTCAATGGATCACCAATATTTACTTGTTCGTATGCGCTCACTAATTGGTTCACCAATTCTTCATAGCGGGTTTCCTGGATTATGATTCTTCGTGTACTGGTACATCGTTGCCCTGCTGTTCCCACTGCTCCAAAAGCAATGGCAGGAATGACCATATTCATGTCTGCAGTTTCATCAACCACGATAGCATTATTTCCACCCAGCTCTAAAATGGTTTTTCCAAATCGTTCTGAAACAACTTCAGATACATGGCGGCCCATTTTCGTGGAACCAGTGAAGGAAACGAGAGTAATTCGATTATCGTTCAGCATCCTTTCTCCTACAACAGATCCACTGCCAATTACTGTGCTAAAGATACCTTTATAACCGTGATTATTCAGAACATCATTTGCAATATTTTGCACTGCTACAGCACATAGTGGTGCAGAGGATGATGGTTTCCATACGGTAATATCACCACAGATGGCCGCAAGACAAGCATTCCATGCCCATACAGCGACAGGAAAATTGAATGCTGTAATAACACCCAAAATACCTAAAGGATGCCATTGTTCATACATACGATGGTCGTAGCGTTCTGAATGCATCGTTTTACCATAAAGCATACGGGATTGACCAACGGCAAAATCTGCAATGTCGATCATTTCCTGTACCTCACCATCTCCTTCTTGCTTTATTTTACCCATTTCTAGGGAGACCAAACTACCTAGGGCATCTTTCTTTTCGCGTAACGCATCACCTATTTCTCGAATCAACTGCCCACGAACAGGTGCTGGAACTTTTTTCCATTGATTAAATGCATCTTCCGATGCTTCCATTACTTTTTCATAATCAGTATCAGATGCCTGGTAAACAGATGCAATGATCTCTCCGGTTGATGGATTAATCGAATTTAATTTTTTACCTTTTCCTGTTTTGATCCACTCTTCACCGCCAACGCATGTACCATAATTATTTTGCTTTATTCCAAGTTCTTTTAAGAAATCCATTGTTTTACCTAAACTTAATTTTATAAAGTTAGTTATTTAGCCATTTTTTCTAATTAAAAGGCTGGCGAAATTACAATAACTGTTTCATGATTTACTACCGTAGTGATAACTATTCAAGTATACAATTCCAATTATGACCTTGATCAGAAATCAATTTGGGAAATGTATTGCTGCACACTTCTTCCGCAACATCACAACGGGGATGAAATGGGCATCCTGAGGGATAATAGCGCGGATCCGGAACAGATCCATTAATTGTAATAAATGAGTCATTTTCTTTCGCAAGGCTGGCAACTTGCAATAAAGATTTTGTATAAGGATGTTTTGGAGTATTAAATAATGTTTTCGTCGAAGCCGATTCTACTAGTTTACCAGCATACATCACCATTGTTCTATGAGCAAATGATTTGACTAATGACAGGTCATGAGAAATGAATAAAATACTCAAACCATGTTTTTCATTCAACTCCCTTAATAAAACAATAATTTGGGCTTGAATGGTCACATCCAGTGCAGTAGTTGGTTCGTCAGCGATTAGCAAATCCGGTTTTTGTGCCAGAGCCATGGCTATCAACGCCCGTTGCCGCATCCCTCCCGAAAATTCATGAGGATACTGGTTATACCGCTTTTCCGGCTCATCAATTCCAACTTGTTCCAAAAGGGAAATAACTTCTTTCTTTTTACTTCTTACTTCATCTTTATTTCTTATTCCTTCTAATATCTGTTTCCCTACTTTCATCACCGGATTGAGTGCATTTAGCGGATCCTGAAATATCATAGCTGTTTTAATATCATTACTAACTTGATGTTTAACATGGGCTGTTTTATTTAATAGCCCTGCAAGTGATAGGGCGACTTGCGTTTTTCCGCAACCGGATTCGCCAACCAATGCAACAATTTCTCCCGTATTTATAAAAAAAGAAACCCCATCCACAACAGAGACAGGGTTTCCTTCAATATTATATTTAATGGTTAAATCGTTTACGTCTAACAAACGATCATACTGCATCTTCACTCACGGGTGTACCCTTACCACTTCCTTTAAATGCGTCATAGCCTAAAATAATGATCATAATAACCAAAACCCAGACTGTTGCATTTAAATATTCACTTCCGGAATATTTAATCAGATCTACAAAGCGGCCGATAAGTAATGAAATTCGTCCCATGACGGCAAAGCCAAATGATGCGCCAAAACTAATCATAAGGAAATAAATACCCACTTTGGATACTTTGCCCAATACTCCCTTATGTTCTTTGGAAAAATAGAAATAAAGTAGTCCTGTAATGGTTCCAACTAAAATCACAATACTGTTAAATATAGAAGGTGATGTTAAGCTGAAAAACGGCAAGTTAGGATCCGTAAAACTTGCAGCTGTTCCTTTAATTTGACCAATTACATTAGAATTCAAATAGCCATAAGCACGTAAACCGGCTGCCATTCCCACGGTATATGCAATACCCCATCGGGCAAACCAGTTAATTTTCGGTATAAGACTTAACAACATCATAACACCTAATGCAAATGGAAGTAGGTAGATCAGATGCATATCATGTCCTTTATCAATTCCTCCTTCCGGAAAAACTGATGAAGAGAAAAAGCTTAATCCGTTATAAATCTTATACCAGATTGTATCAGCACTGAACTCTGAAGACGGCCAAAGTCGACCAAATAAATTGGGCTGAATTTGTGTCCAGAAGAAAATGGATGTCCAATATCCTGCTGATACTCCCACAAATAAATGTTCTGCTGTTTTATAGAATGGATTGTCTTTATACAAATAGGAAAAAATTCCCAGTGTAAGAAAAACGGCAATCCATGCACCAAGTATGGCTGTACTGCTCATAATTCTGTCTCCTTAATACTTTCTGGAACGCTTGCGTTCGATAAAAAAGGCCGCGTTTCCTAAAATGATAAATAATACGATAACCAAATGGGCTATGGATTGGGCATCCATTCCGCTGGTTGCAGATCCTTTTTGACCAATTAATGCCTCGTATTCTGCTGCTCCGGGCATTCCGGCTAATACACCTTTCATTTGCCCGGATTGAACATACGGCATCACTTCATTTACTTGGATGGACGTAACACCAGTGCTCATGGGCACACCGGTTGGGTCTGCTGCATATTGCACCCATTCAATAGTTCCTGGGTATCCAGCAGATGAGGAAAATAAGAATGCGAAATCGCTGAATTTATTTATACCTTCCATTAATGGAATTTCATCAACTTTTGTTTGATAGACATCCACAGTGTAGAGTTTGCGAATATTGCTCACAATGCCCTTCACAACAGCTTCATTTCCAGGTCTAAATCCAAGAAAGACATAATCCTCACCATAGACTTTACCAAATTCTTCTTCTGCAACCTGTTTGAGAGCATCTTGCGCCATGAACTGTCCGTCCGGCCATAAACACGTAACAAATACTTTATGATCATTCCTGAACAAATGCCTTAAAATGCTGATGGTCATGGGGTGATTTTCCGGTTTGGTGCTGGGACTGTATTCTATGGATACAAGTACTTTCGAATTCGGTGGCAGATTTTCAATCGTATCATAAACAACTTTTGTCGTAACTGTCGCCCGAATAGGCATACCAATCGGAGTAAAGATCGGGATCAATACAACAATGGCAAGAACCAAAAATATCCATCGCCTGTCAACTCTTCCGATTTTTAAAATTAAATTTTTGAATCCTTCCATGATCATTCTCCGATATACGATTTTTCAATTCCAAGGATATAGCGAATGGACGTAGCAAAAATTCCCAATCCGATTCCAATCATAATAGCTCGAGCCCCGGCAACATTCGGGTAAAAATATATCCATTCCTGAATGGTTGGTAAATAAAATATACCCGGTTGATCTATTGGCCATCCTGTCATCATTCCTGCAATGGTTACAATGGCAACCCCAACTCCAACAACACCAAAGGTGATCATTTTATCCTTCTTCCAGGAATTAACACCGATACCTAAAGACAACACAACGATGTACATGATAAACCATGAAGAAACCATACTGCCGATTGGAACACGCCCAACCATAATGATAATTCCCGCTACAAGTAATAGCGTTGCCTCAAAGTTTCTGATACGAAATGCACGATAAGATGCAGATGCTACAAAGAATGCCAATAGAGAAAACATGGTTGCAGACATGGGAGTAAACATATAGTCAAACATCCATTTAAAAACCGTTCCTTCTGCTGTAACATGTGCGCCCCAAACAGCTACAGAATCATCCACTCCTTTAATGAAAAAACCAGCAGTGATTGCAAAAATGAATCCGCCGATAGCAACCAAGCTATAGGGCCAGCCCTTTTTCTTCCGAACCACTTTCTGAATTTGCAGTTTTATCAGGTTTAGAGCTCCGAGTATGATGGCAAAACTGGCTAAAATATCATACCATTGCGTTGCATCGTCATCAACAAACGCTTTAATACCCGGCTGGTCAATAAACCAGCCAAATAAAGTAATAGCCCCAACTACTGCAACAATAAGTATAGGGATTTGTCTTTTCCAAATCATGAAGTTCTCCTACTGAACCGTTAAAAGTTTAACCACATCGAAACCAATTCCCCACGTTTCGTAGAGGAATCGAAAAAGAGTGGCCAGAATAATCACTGTAATGACTCCTGCTTTTATCATATCTTGTCCTCTCACGCCGCCGATCAGTTCGGGCTTTTGAGAAAGGTACGCACTGGCGGCGAAGAATTCTTCACCTATAAGTGTATAATCGCACGCTGTTACAAAGAAGGGAATCTGTGCCTGGGATGCCGTTCCTGCGATTTGAATGGCACCAATTGAATTTCCCGTTTCTGCCAGAATTAGTGATTCCGCATAAAATTTTCCCATATATAAACAGGCAGCCGGTTTTTCCCGAACCATAATACCGTTTACACCAGCAGCATAAGCAAACTGGTCATCGGTTAAATAATGCACCATATCTTCATGAAACATATCCGGACGCCCTTCCAGCATGTAAGATTCGCGACAAGCTTCTCGCGCCGCTTTCATAACAATTGATCGTGACACAGGCACATTTAAACTGGTTTCATAACGTGCAGTCATTTTTGAAACATGACCCAACACAATCACACCGGCAACTGTCTCCACTTGGTCCATATCCATAATCCCGGGAACATACAAAACAGGTTTCCCCATCTCTGTGGATCTACCTACCGCTTCTTCGACAGCTTTCAAACCGGGAATGGGACGTAAATAAAATTCCTCGCCCCGCTCTGCCATGCGAATATTATAGAGCAATGTTGCTCCAATTACAATGATGGCTAAAAACATTACAATGCGGTCTGCATTGAACATGGGATGTCCAAGGAACCAATAAATCAGGAACGCAAGGGACAATCCTCCAATGACCATCCAAAATTGTTTATCTTTCACGTGATTCTCCTTCCACTACGGAGTCTTCTTTATCCAGACGCTCAATTTCTGATAGCAGAAATTCTACAGTGTCCGGTTCTTCAAAAAGTTCTGCGGCGCGATAATAGCCGTCCGCTTTAATAAATGAGTTTACGATTGGTCCAAAAAATACCATTGCGTGACTTCCTAATAATGCCAGTGGTTTTGTCATTTCCAGAAAAAATATTGCTGGTGTTACAAAGCCGGAACTTTGAATACGTTTTGCCAGTCTCGTAATAAATGCCTTATCCTGTTCAGTCAAGGTGGGTTGAATTTCAGTTTTGATTGTAGTATCCATTATTAATCTTTTCTCAATCTGTTTCCACCATTTCAAGATTCGCCCGTGGGATTTCAACATTTTTACCATCAATCTCAATAATAGCCACACGAACCATCGTCTCTGATTCCATTTTTCTCAATTCTGAAGGAAGATCAATAACTTTTCCCATTCTACCAAAAAACGGAGCTCGAATTACACGGACGAGACTTCCCGCTTGAATTCCTTCTGATGCATCAGCGTCTTTATGGTCGCCTTTTAACTGATCTTTCGTTAATGGTATAACGATTTCCGGTCGAATCACGCCAGCCCGTATTTGAGTAGCACCATTAACAGAGGCAAATTTACCATGATGTTCTTTTAATAAATCAAAAGTTTGTGTTCCCATACGAATTTTTCCATATCCCTCTGTTACAATAAGGGACGTAACCAAATCTTCCGAACCGGTAATGGCAACACCTAATGTATATCCAAGAATATCTTCCAAATCAAAATAATTAAATCCACCCACAACGACGCCGGCAACTTTTAGCTGGATAGCTTTTTTATACGCTTTCAAACTAATAAATGACCCACCTACGATAATTTTACCTTCTAATTCTGATGTGAGCATTTCTTCAGTAATTTCATCTTCCCGATTATCAACTATAACAGCAAGGTCGCCTCTGCTCTCTCCCCCAATGCCGAATATACCTTGGATAAACACACCTTCAGATTCTATAACAACACCTTCTTCAGGTATTACACTCTTAATTGATCCGCTCATATACGCATCGATTTCAACGGGAATAGGTGCTTCTCGAATCACAACTTGTCCGGTGGTATCAGAAATGACTTCTATTGTGCCGTCAACCGGTGTTGTTACGTTTGTTTTAAATAATCCAAACAACCCTTTCGTTTCGGCAATCATTTCACCTTTGCTAACAGATGTTCCTTCTTTAGCAATCATTGCATCATTCACATCATCAGCATCTATATTCAGCTGATTTGCCACATTCACCATTTGCACATTGCCGGGTAAATCTGTTTTTGCAACAATATCATCTGGAGTTACAAACTTTCCCTTTTCAACAGTTACAGTTCCTTTTAATGGAAGGCGTCGTTCTTTATCGATTTTTGTTTCGTGAAGTACCTTTAAACCGGGAGTATATGCGTGGGCCATTTTATACCTTTAACTCTGGATATTCATTTACAGCTTTGGACCATTTAGAAAGATCAGAAATTCGTTGTTTAGGATCAGTTGAAATTCCCATAGGTCGCCCGCGACCGTCTAAAATAATTCCGACAACTCCACCATAGATTGTAGTTTCGATGGATTCATTCTTTCCAGCGCCAATATCCATTCCTTTTCCGGGAGTGAGTTTGGCTTTTATCGGTTCATATGGAACTTCAATTCTGACAATATCACCAAATTTAATTTCATGTTTTTGAATATCGCCGTTTGGCAATGTTAATTCTACTATCAAAACTATTGCACCCGGCTTTGCATTTCCAACAGGCGCTAGACACGTTCCCAAACGGATCAGGCAGTCTTTTTCAAAGACTTCAATGGCTGCATTCCGGGCATCTTCAGCTAATTCTTCTTTTTCTATATTCGCCATAACACCAAGCTGGGGCATCATGAAAATGGAATCTACTGCTAATTGCGTAATTCCTTCCGGTAGAAAGCTATCAATGAGCATTCTGGCAGACTGTTCACGGCGAGGTGCATGAGATAGCACTCCACCCGATCCAACCATTAAATCAAGTTCCATCATATCGACTAATGATTCACCAGAATCTGTTTGTTCAAATGCATCTGAAATAGTCCGTTCTTTTTGGACGCCTTTCAGGTTTACTGCAAATGCTTTATGTTGTATAAAAGACAATCGCAATGCTTCTCTTGCAATAGCTTGTTCTATCACTAATTCTTCTAAACTTTGGGGAACGGTGGTGGGTCGGATCATTTTATTCCCAATACGATTGGTCAATTCTTTTTCATCTATATCAAACGGCACCCAGCGTAATACATTTTTCAAATCGGATTCAGCAAGTACATTGCAAATAGAATAACTCATCCCCAAGTTTGCACTTACCGTACGATTAAATTGCTTTTGGAATACAGAAAATATATCAGTCGTTGCTCCACCAATATCAACACCTACCACTGAAATATTTTCCTTTTCTGCAACCATCTCAATTAATGCACCTACAGCACCAGGAGTTGGCATAATGGGAGCATCAGTCCAAGACATGAGCTTTTTATATCCGGGAGCCTGCTGCATCACGTGCTCCATAAAAAGATCGTGAATTTTATCCCGTGATGGTTTCAGGTTTTCCATCTCTAATACGGGACGTATATTTTCAGTCAAATCAAGATCGGTAATTTCACCAAGGGTTTCATCGATTTTATTAGAAGCATTTTTATTCCCTGCATAAATAACGGGCAATTTATAATCAGACCCCAGGCGAGGTTTTGGATTTGCTGCTGCTAAAATTTCAGCAAGTTCAACGACATGCTTTGTTGTGCCACCATCTATTCCGCCTGAAAGTAAAATCATGTCAGGACGGAGCTGGCGAATTCGAGTAATTTTTTCATGGGGTTTGCGACCATCATTCGATGCCAACACATCCATAACTATAGAACCGGCACCTAGAGCTGCGCGCTCGGCAGATTCACCTGTCATGCCTTTTACCACACCGGCGACCATCATCTGCAATCCACCTCCGGCAGAACTGGTGGAAATATAAATGTCAACACCTTCCTCTCCATTCCGAGGTGTCATAATATTATCGCCATCTAATAATTTTCGTCCGGCTAATTCCTCCACTTCCATGACGGCGTTTAAGACACCTTTTGTTACATCTTCAAACGGTGCTTCAACTGTTGTAGGTGCTTCCCCGCGGACAGAGAGACGATATTCACCGTCAATTTTTTCAATAAGAATCGCTTTGGTAGTGGTACTACCGCAATCAGTGGCGAGTATTGATTTTAATTCCATGGGATTATTTTATAAAATGGTAATTATTGAGACTAAAATAGCAAATAAAAATAGGTTAAAGGAGCAGCTAGAATCAAGGAATCAAAGCGATCTAATACACCGCCATGTCCTAAAAGAAATGTACCAGAATCTTTGACTTCAACCTCCCGTTTAAAGAGCGATTCAACAAAATCACCTAATTGTCCAAACACACCGGTTATAATCGTTAGAATGAATACATCTTGAATATTAAAATCAAGGGATGGCAGACTGTATTGCTTTAAAATTAAAAAGAAAATAAATGTACTTATTAAACCTGCAATGCTGCCAACAATTGATTTTTTAGGGCTCACACGTGGCAATATTTTCTTTTTACCCCATTTCTTGCCAAAACCAAATGCAGCTGAATCACAGAGCCATATGGAAAGAAATACTGCAAATGTATAATATGTTCCATACGTCATGTCTATTTGTCGAAGAGCAATTAACGTACCTAATAACATGGGGATATATGTAATGCCAAAAATAGTATATGCCACGTTTGCTGCCGGATTTACTTTTTTACTGAATAATTCAAAAAGCAACACGAGCACAACAAAAGGAATTGCCAATTGAATAAACGCAAGCATATTCAAATAAGGCTCTGTATAATAAAACCAAATAAAAAATGCAGACCCAACCACTCCCATGGGTAATGATGCATAGATTCCTTTGGTACGATATAGGCTATAAAATTCTTTTAATGCCAGTATAATGACAACTGTTATAAATAATAAAAAATAAATGCCTCCCAGCCATATCATTAATAATATGCCGGGAATACCGAGAGCGTTGACGAGTGTTCTTCCTTTTGGTGAAATATCAGACATTAAACGGTAAAAATAAGGTTGGAAAGATAATGAAAATAAAAGGTGCTCTCCAACGATGAATCACCTGTCAAACCAATACATCTATTGCGGAAGGCAATACTTCAACATCAATAGGTGTGTTGCCAATCAATTCTCCATCAATATTCAGGACATTTTCTTCTATTGGGATAACGGAAAACGATTTTACCTGATGATATTCGATAATAGGATCAGCAATATGTTTACCTGAAAAAACTTTTGGAAACATTTTAAAGAGTTTCCAACGGCTGGCTTTATGTGCAACAATGAGATCTAAGTATCCGTCGTTTAGTTGTGCTAAAGGAGCCATTTTCATTCCCTTGCCTGTATGAATTGTATTGCACCCCAAAATAAACCCAAAATCTCCTACAGTTCGATTACCTTCAATCACGAGTGTAGCTAATCGCTGACGAAAAGCAATTATTTCAATGAGTGATGCTACATTATATCGCTGTCCGCCTAGCCAGCGCATTTTTTCTGCAATCACATTAATATCTGTTGGCATACCCCACCCAACAATATTGAATGCATACAATATTTCTCCATTAGCATTGACTTTTGCTAAATCAATCGGGCGTCTTCGATTGGTAATGATACGCTTAGCTGCATTCACAGGATCAAGACAATCCAAGTCATGCATAAAGGAATTTCCGGTCCCGCCGGTAACTAGTCCGATTGGTAATTTTTGTCCATCTTCCCTGTTCATCATGCCATTAATTATTTCATGCATTGTTCCATCACCTCCAATGGCACAAAAACCATCATAACCATCTATATCAACTGTGCGAGCCATATTCCTTGCATGGCCGGCATATTCAGTTTCTAGAATATTAATTTCAGCACCTGCCTTTTCAAAAACAGGTTTAACCTGCTCCAAAATTCCAAGTCCCTTTTTGACTCCGCCATGTGGATTAACAGCTAAATAATATTTTGACATATCGTTCTATTTTTTTAATTATTGCCAATGTTTTTGGAGTGTATTGACCACGTCAATGCACTCCATACCATTCCACCATCAACCATCTTTATGTTTCATATATTTGTTATCGCCAAATTCGATAATTTCAATTTTTACTTTGGTTGTTCCTTGGACGAGAAACCCCAGTTTTTTTGCAGCTCCATATGAACAATCTAAAATTCTTCCTGCAACATACGGGCCGCGATCATTAATACGCAGAATGATTGATTTATCATTTTCCATATTAGTTACACGGGCAATCGT
>CEPZ01051970.1_pt1 | contig 72403 bp, 67 predicted proteins | sample 530461 | NCBI WGS metagenome assembly CEPZ01 (sample SAMEA2620106, study PRJEB7988) | marine metagenome | isolation source: saline water (ENVO:00002010), including
GCCAAATCAAAGGGAGCTACAGCCGATGATCTCAAGAAAGCTCAGTATTTCCAGCGCAAAGCGCAATGGCGACTCGACTTCATCGCTGCGGAAAATTCGATGGGATTTCACGCGCCCCAGGAAGCTTCACGCGTTCTTGGAGAAGCGATTGATTATGCTTGGCAAGGTACTTTGGCCGCTTTCAATTGGAAAGAAAAAACACAATGAGCAAAAGCTCAATTAACGGCATTAGACCAAGTCGGAAATCACCCGGCAACTGACGCCAGCGTTAGGCACACATAATTATACAAGTTTTGGTATAAAGAGGTTTAGAATGAAAAAATTTATTGTGTTACCAGCATTTTTTCCTGTATTAATGGTGGTAGTTTTAATGATGACAGCAAGCGCCGGGGCATCCGATGACGGCCAGCAGCCGGCAACCAGGTGGCAGTCTCCGTCCGAAGAGTTGCTGCAGGTGCTCCATGCACCACAACTCCCCCGGATGTGGATTGCGCCAACCGGCGATTACATGCTTCTCGCCGATCCCATGCTTTATCCCCCGCTCGCCGAGCTGGCTGCACCGATGCATAAGCTGGCCGGCATGCGGGTCAATCCTGCCATCAACGGCCACCATGGCCGGCACGGTGGCACCTCTCCCCGCTTGGTCCGGGTCGAAGACGGAGTCACAACACCGCTTAATCTGCCCGAAGGCGCTGAGGTCGATGACATGGTATGGACCGTGAACGGCAAACGTTTCGCGCTCATCGTCATACACACCGATCACATCGGTCTGTGGGTCGGCTCGGTGGAAGGCGAAGTAAAAAAGATCGAAAACTTTGCTCTAAATCCCTTGATGGGCACTACCGTGAGCTGGCTGCCCGACCAGAAACGCCTGCTGGTCCGCCGAATTCCACAGCGTGGGCCGGCTCCTGAGCCGTCGGCTATACCGGCAGGTCCGGAGATCGTTGAGGGAGTTGGGGCTTCGGCCCGTTCCACCTACGAGGCACGCAACCTGCTCGAGACAGCTCATGACGATGCCCTCTTCGAATACTATACCACCTCCGAACTGGTGATTTTTGACCCGGCAACGGGCGAGGTGAAGATCGTCGGTAAGTCCGCTCCATACTACACGGCCGAATTCTCGCCGGACGGCGAATATATCCTCATCGGGCGTCTGGTCGAACCTTGGTCCCACGAGGTAGCCTGGCGGCGATTCGCCAGCGAGATAGAGGTTCGGAATGCTCAAGGCGAGCTGGTAGCAAACATAGCTTCATTGCCGTTGGCAAATGAGGTTCCGATCCACGGTGTACCTATGGGCCCACGCTCTGTTTCGTGGCGTCCCACTGCTCCTCATACACTATTTTGGGTAGAAGCACTTGACGGCGGAAATCCAGTGGCCAAGGTATCCCATCGCGACCGACTAATGCGTTTGGATGCGCCCTTTACGGCAGAACCTCAGGAGGTTTTCCGGGCCGAGCACCGTATTCAGCCTTGGGGGACTGCCTGGGGTGCTGAAGGCGGTACGCTCATGCTCACCCAGCACGAGCGGATAAAACGCTGGCGTTATGTCTGGCTCCTAGACGTAGACGAGGGCACATCACGCTTGTGGTTTGATCTTGATGAGGCTGACCACTATGGAGATCCGGGTAATCCGGTATTCCGCTCGCTACCCAACGGCCATTGGGTGCTGCACCAGAAGGGAGATGCAGTATACTTCCGTGGAAGCGGCGCCACTGAGCAGGGTGACCGGCCCTTCCTTGACCTGCGCCACATGAACACCGGCGAGACAGAGCGTTTGTTCCGCTGTGATCCGGACCGCTACGAATACTTTACAGCATTTGCCGGTGATGAGGATCGCTTTGTGTTTCGATCAGAGTCTGCCGTTGATGTGCCCAATTACTATATGGCCTCAATTGGCAAAAAGATCGAAGCGGCCGAGGGCGAGGCCACCCGAATCCTGACACGTAGACCAATCACCCACTTTGAGGACCCAACGCCCCAGCTGCGGGAGATTAAGAAGCGCCTCGTGCGCTACCAGCGTGAGGACGGCGTACCCCTCAGTTTCCAACTGCATCTGCCACCCGGATACGAGGAGGGCACAGCGCTGCCTACGGTACTTTATGCCTATCCCCTAGAGTACTCCGGTGCGACCACTGCCGGACAGGTAAGAGGCTCGACCCAGCGATTTATGCGTATATACGGTGCCTCCCATCTTTACTTCTTGCTCCAGGGCTATGCAGTGCTCGACCGGACTACCATGCCGATGCTCGGTGATCCTGAAACCACCTATGACACTTTCGTACCCCAGCTGGTAGCTGACGCGGAGGCGGCGGTGACCAAAGCAGTTGAGATGGGAGTGGCCGATCCCGAGCGGATAGGCATCATCGGCCACAGCCACGGCGGGCTTATGGTGGCCAATATCCTTGCGCACAGCGACCTGTTTCGGGCTGGAATCGCGCGTAGCGGATCGTACAACAAGACCACTCAGCCTTTTGGCTTTCAGTCCGAGCGTCGTTCCCTCTTCGAAGCGAGAGATGTTTATATTCAGGTGTCGCCCACCTTTTTTGCCGACCAGGTCAACGAACCGGTCCTAGTCATCCATGGTAACGACGACTCCAACCCAGGTACCCTCACGTTTCAGTCCGAAGTTTTCTTCGAGGCCGTACGCGGTTCGGGAGGGACTGCCCGGCTGGTGCTGCTGCCCTATGAGGACCATGGCTACCGGGCCCGGGAAAGTGTGGAGCATGTATTGTGGGAGCAGCTACAGTGGTTTGATAAGTATGTAAAGAACGCTGGGACCGCAACGCCCCATCGATAGGGTCTGAGCAAAAAGAGTCGTTACGGCCTAACAAATAAATTCAGCGGACGCAAAAAGCTGTGCCGCTGATTTAAACGTTAATCACACTTTTATCTAACATTACTCTCCTCTTTTCCCCCAGCCCATTTTTCGGCGAAGAGTATGAAAATAATTTGAATCCTCAAAATCGATCATATGGATATCAAAAGGCGCTTTCTGAACAAAGATCTTTGCATAGGGATCCAGGTATTCATTCACCTGACCATCTACGACAAAAGCAATTTCATCAACACTATCTTCGGGAAAGCTGACTTCCAAGCTCCGGTCATCGGGAAAAACGATCGGCCGAAGGGTCAGTGTATGGGGACTGATGGGCGAAACCACAATGGCCTTCATCCGGGGCATTACGATGGGTCCCCCAACTGAAAGGGAATAAGCCGTTGAACCCGTAGGTGTGGCAATGATTAGGCCGTCGGCTTTATAATCGGAAACAAAGTGATCGTTGGCCAAGAGCCGCATAGTAACTACGCGATGGGATTTTCCCCGGTCAATCACGAAATCATTAAGAGCATAAAATACATTTGGACCATTGGCGTTTATAATTTCCGCTTTCAGCACCATGCGATGCTGGAGGTCGTATTTACCGGCGGCGACCAAATTCAGGCGGTCGAACATTTCAGCCATGGTCACTTCAGCCATGAATCCCAGTTCCCCTAAATGAATCCCCAAAATCGGTGTTTTCCTGTGGCCCACGGCCCGTGCCGCAGACAACATGGTTCCGTCACCACCTAAGGTAAGTAAAAAATCAATATTATAGAAATCTTCGGCAGACTCGATAATATGAGTTTCATGATCAAATTGATGAGGAAGATTATCTTGTATCCGCGTCGTTATATAAGGGTATATCTGATTTTCAGTGGCCCACGCCATAATTGGATCCAGCAATTCCCAAAAAAGGGGTTTATCCGTATTTCCCCAGATACCGAAAGATTTTGGTTTTTTCACTTTTGCAGGCATCAGTCCTCAAAATCCTCCAAATTCAAATTTCCATCCGAATCCTTTAAAAGTACTTTGATCCGTTGTTCAGCGAGCTCCAAATGATCCCTTAGGGAATCTGTTAGTTTTACCCCCTCCTCAAATAATTCGAGGCTCCTTTCCAGGGATTCATTCTCCCCTTCCAGGGAACCGACTATTTTTTCCAGGCGTCGTAATGCGGCTTCAAATTCAAATGATTTTTCTTTGGCCATAGTTCAATTTAATTTTCAGTTTTAATTTACTCAATCTTCATCAGGAAGTGATTTCTTTTTTTCCGCTTCTAAACTGCCTCTGCCGGTTTTCAAAACAAAGGTGGCCCCCTGGGCAAGGTCATCGGCATGACGAAGGATAGTTCCATTTTTCTTGAAAGCGATACTGTATCCCCGGTGGAGAATGTCAGCCGGGTTCAAAACAGATAATTCTTTTTCAAATCCTTTTAATTTTGTTTTGGCCATGGATAACAGGTGATGCATAGACATATTCAATTGATGGGATAAAATCCCTAATTTTTCCCGCTTCTGAATTAAAATATTTCGCGGATGCTGGAGGGATTGGCGGTCGACTAAATGATCAAGTTGCTGCCAAATGCGATTCAATTGATGCTGGACGATCAAATACAGTTTTTCAATCCGTTGGGTCAATTGATCTTTTAATTCAGTAACACCGGGAGCTGCCAACTCCACCGCCGCGGAAGGTGTGGGCGCTCGTAGATCAGCTACCATATCACTTATGGTTACATCTGTTTCATGACCAACAGCAGAAATGAGCGGTATGGGACAGGCAGCAATCGCCCGCGCAACTGCTTCTTCATTAAAGGCCCACAAGTCTTCTAGTGACCCGCCGCCACGGCCGATAATGATAATATCCATATCACCAAGGGATTCCAATTCATGGATTCCATTTACGATATCTTCGGCTGCATCATCACCCTGGACAAAGGCAGGACGTAATACAATTTTAACATAGGGAGACCGGCGAGAAAAAACATTCAGCATATCCCGGATAGCCGCTCCAGTTCGGGAAGTTACGATACCTATTTTTTTCGGATAGGCGGGCAAGGGCTTTTTTAAAGCTTCATCAAACAATCCTTCCGCGGCCAATTGTTTTTTCAGGGCTTCAAATGCTAGATAAAGTGTGCCGATACCAGCCGGTTCCATCATCTGGACCATCAATTGGTACTGTCCCCGAGGCTCATATACTGTGATCTTTCCCTGAAGTAACACGTCCATCCCGTCTTCCGGTTTGAAGTGGATGGATTGATTGAATCCCTGAAACATAACACAACGGAGTTCTGCACCCGAATCTTTCACGGTGAAATACATGTGCCCGGAAGTGTGGTGTTTAAAATTGGAGATTTCCCCTTGCACCCAAACATGTGAAAAGCGCGATTCGATGTGCCTCTTGATTTGGGCTGTTATTTCAGAAACAGTTAGAGCACTTTGGGAGTGCTTCATGGTAGTTCAGGCCGTCCGGCCTGTTCCCAACAGTAATGCCATAGGGATGCCAGTCGGATGACGGACTTACCTAAACGATCTTTTAGTATTGTTTCGGTCTCAGCATAAAGGACATCTAAATATGGCTTTTCATAACTAAGTATTTCATAAGATTTAAGTCCTTCTGCCTGATCTTTAGTCAATAAACTTCTAGCCTTGGTATCCGCTTCCAATATTAGATGGTGCACCTTAAAAGATTCTTTTACAATCTTCATTGTAAAAGTCCAGGGATCCTCTACTCTTTCGATCTTTCCAATCGGTTTGATTTTTCTAATATATTCATCTACCAGGCGTTCCTCCCATCGGAAATGAATACCGTCATTTCCAGAAAATTGACCATTATAATTGATTGCTGTATGAAGGGGCATATGAAGATCTGATATGTAGTGGCCTAAAACACCCATATTAAATATGGCTTCCTCAAATTGATGGTTTTTTAACAAACCAATTATTCGATCACAGGTTTCATTTATGGCCCATGGTGCAATACCGTATTTTCGAATTTTATCTTCACCATGTGTAGAAAGTAGTTTTGCGTAGTCTTTTGGAATATTATTGAATGGGAAATCATCATAATAATCGGCATCAATAAAATGACGATGAAATTCTTCTCTATCTATATCCTTATTATAATCCGGGGTTGCCGCATACCATTTGAGCGGTTCAGAATTACGTTTAAGGAATTGACCAAAAGGACCTTTAAGTTGTCGGGAGGCAGTATAATTGATTCGACGGTGACCATCATACCCCCAAGCCCTGACAATAGAAGTCAAGGCCAGGGGCATAATTAAAAGCCATAGAAATACGGCCCGTTTCATATTACAGGGAATTTATACTTTTTTCTTTTTATGACGATTGGCGCGCAAGCGTTTTTTCCGCTTGTGAGTGTTCATTTTGCGCCGTTTACGTTTTTTACCGCAGGGCATGTCACCTCTTTATTTTGTCAAACTTTCATTTACATGAGAACGCATATATTTCGCCGGTTTGAATGTGGGCACGTGCCGTTCAGGAAGATAAATCGGTTCCCCTGTTCCCGGGTTACGTGCTTTTTTGGGCATCCGGTGTTTAACACCAAAGGTGCCAAATCCTCTTAGTTCGACCCGATCATTCCGGCCCAGTGATTCAACAATGGTGGCCATGACACCATTCATCACTGCTTCCGTTTCCACTTTAGTCAATCCTGTGGCATCAGAAACGATATCAACAATATTTTGCTTAGTCATGATTCTTACTCCATTCGCCAGCGATAAGCCGGTAATTCATCAAACCAGCTACTGACCGTTTGCCCCAAATTCCCTGAAAACCAGTCCAGCAGTGAGGGGCGTTTCTTCCGTACCTGGACCGTTTTTGGTTTTCCTGATATTTGGCCCATGGATCCTGCCATAACAACGGCATCCTCAAAGGTGCCGAGGGCATCAATTAGGCCTAATTCTTTTGATCTTAACCCGGTAAAAACCCTGCCGTCAGCTAAGGAAACAATATCTTCTTTTGACATGTATCGTCCATCAGCAACAGCAGCAACAAATTGATCGTACATCCCGGAAACCATTTCATTCAGGTGGGCACGATCCGCTTCGGTTACTTCACGGGAATAAGATCCTACATCCTTGAGTTCACCGCTTTTGACAGTTTCAAATTCAATCCCGACCTTATTCATCAATTCGGTCATAACAGGGTAATTCACAACCACCCCGATACTGCCCACGATTGTCCCGGGATTGGCCATGAGTGAATCTGCAGCTACGGCAATATAATATCCCCCCGATGCAGCCACAGTCCCCATGCTGGACACCACTGGTTTTTCTGCCCGGACCGCCTTTATTTTTTCATAAATTTCCTGGGTCGGAGCTACTAATCCGCCGGGAGAGTCAATCCGAACTACAATAGCAGGAACATCATTTCGTTTACGGAATTTTTCCAATTGTTTCACAGTTGTTTCAGCAGAAACAATGGGACCGTTAATATGGACGATACCCACCTTTTTACCTAACCCATCACTGGAAATACCTGCAGACCATGCACCCAACCGGAAAACAATGACTAAAGCAAAAAAACTGCCCAGTCCCCACCAGAGCCATTTCTGGTTGGAAGAAGGCCTTTTTAACCCTGCTTGATCCATAATGTTAATTTTTGTCCCGGAAATATGTGCTGGCCGTATTTTAATCCGTTCCACTTTCTAATGTTTGAAGCACGGGTATCATAATCTTCCGCAATGTGGCCCAAAGTATCTCCCCTTCTTACTTTATAGGTGATCTTATTATATCCGGGCATAACAGATCGGGGTATTGAGGCGAGATTCATTCCTGGCACGGGAATGGTAAATTTCTGCCCGATGCGGATCATACTCCTGTTGCGGATCTTGTTCACCGCCGCCAGGTCATGAACAGATACACGGTATTTTTTGGCAATTGTCCAGAGGCTTTCCCCATTGCGAACTTTATGGGTAATGAACTGGGGTGCAAAACGTTCATTCTCCGGAAGGGCATTATAATTATACATAAAAATATCTTTTTTCCCCTTGGGGATTTTCAAGGCATAAGATTCGGTCGGCGTTGCGGACTGTCTCAATTCAGGATTCAAAGTCTGTAAAGATTTAAAAGTTATTTCCGCCGAACGGGCCAGCACCGTTAAATCAGCGCTTTTTTCTATGGTAACAATATCATAATCAAACGGCAGTTGTTTCTTTTCCTTTACGTAAAATCCATAATTCTCCGGATTCTTGGCGATGATGGCTGCGGCTAAAAAGTATGGAATATAATTTCGTGTTTCCCGTGGCAGAGAATGAAGCTGCCAAAAGTCAGAGGTCTGATGCAGGCGGGTGGCCCGTCGAATCCGGCCCTCCCCTGCATTGTAGGCGGATAATGCCAAATACCAATTATCAAATTCATCGTATAAATCAGTGAGATATGCGCAAGCTGCCCGGGTAGCCTTCTCCGGGTCCCGCCTTTCATCTACATACCAGTTCCGTTCCAATCCATACAATTTGCCAGTGGAATAAATGAATTGCCACATACCATTTGCCGCCGCCTTGGAATAGGCTTTGGGATTCAATCCTGATTCAATCATGGCCAGGAATACTAATTCTGGGGGCAAATTGCAATCATTGAGAATGTGGTTTATCATAGGACCATAAACATCTAAGCGGTCAAGCCATATTTCAAATTGGCGGCGCCCTTTCGTTTGAAAATAATGAATATATTGGTCCACTTTTTTATTGCGGACCAATGGAATGTGACCATCTCGGTCATCCAAAACCGTAAACTGGGAAGCACCCATTTCAACTTCTAAGGGTTCGGTGATAGAGGTTACTTCCATGCGCAACTGTTCAGCAGTTATAGCAGCGTCTTCCTTATCAAGTGTATTAAAATGATGGGTGTAAAGTTCTACCAGCGATTCTTCGAACCGGTTGAATTCTTCCCGATCTTCGTCATTCATATCACCGTATTGATCTGCTTCAGTCAAAAAATCAAATATGCGATTGAGAGTATAAACAACTTCCAGTGTATCCTCCATCACATCAGCGATGAGGGCATCGGATAAGAGTACTTTTATGTCTCGTAAGAGCTGGGGCAGACGGTTCTGATTATTTTCAAATCCGTTCCCGTTCTCATATTGCCCCTGGGTTGTCTGAATTGGTTTTTCCTCTTGGGATAGGCCCATGGTAAAACTTATTAAACCCAGGATTATAATTCTCTTAAATGTCTGTTTCATTAATATTTAGGGTAAATTTAGCGGGCGAAACTAGCCGCTTGAATCTTCGCCAGTCAAGACTTTTTCCGCTCCTTTTGGATCATTTCTGTCGTACTATAACCCTCCAGATAAGGAAGGATCACTACCTTACCGCCCTGGGATTCAACTTCAAGAGCCCCGACAATCTCATCTCTTTTATAGTCGCCACCTTTCACCAATAAATCAGGTAAAAGTTCATGAATTAATTCTTCAGGTGTTTCTTCATTGAAAATCACGACTGCATCAACACTATCCAGGAGCATAAGGACTTCACCACGATCCATTTCATTGTTGATTGGTCTATCGGATCCTTTAAGTTTCCCCACAGATTCATCAGAATTCAGCCCGACAATCAAAAAATCACCCAATGCCCTGGCTTGTCTTAAATAAGTGGTGTGACCCCGGTGGAGGATGTCAAAACACCCATTGGTAAAAACAACCTTTTTCCCAGCAGCTTTTAATTGAGTGATTTTATCCTTGGCCCCAGATCTACTAAACAGTGTCATGTGTTTGTTTTAAAGGACACTTTAGCGGTTGTAAAAAGTTTTTCCTCGGGGCGGGGATAAGTTAATCTATGCATCATGGGCGCCACGTTCTCGTAAAGCCACAACCTTTTTTCTTACATTAGAGACAAACTGATTGCGGTTTTCATAATTAATATTCTTCGTCGATATTGGTTCTCCAATCCGCAATTCAAGTGTTTGCCGATTGAGAGTGAGCCCTTTTTTTCGCATTGCATTTCCCGTTCCGCACAGGGCAATTGGTACAACAGGCATCCCCATTCTTAAAGCTAAAACGAGCCCTCCTTTTTTGAATGGCTTAACTTCACCATTTATTGAACGGGTCCCTTCTGGAAATATGATAATTGAGCGCGGATTTTTCGCCATGGAATTTCTTGCTTTTTCCAAGGAATTTAAGGCTTTTGTATGTTTCCTTCGATCGACAAAAAAATGTCCCCCAGCCAACATGGCCCAACCAAATATAGGAATCCATTTCAATTCAATTTTGGCAATAGATACAATATGGAAAGGCAGCCCGGCGAAAACTAAGGGAATATCTAAAGCAGATTCATGGTTTGCTGCAAAGACGTAGTTACTCTTAGAATCCAGACGGGTGAGACCTATAACCCTGTACTTTATTCCGCCGATAGTTAAAAGCCACTTGGACCAGGTTTTTGTAATCCAGCTTAAAAACTTACCCCGCCATTCAAAAAGGGAGCCGATAATACCGGCACTAGCAAAAATGACTGTCCATAGGACGACATTGATTATAAACCAAATAGACCGTAAACTAATCGAGAACCTCCGCACCGAGATAAGACTGAAGGGGCTTCGGAATGGATATGCTGCCATTCTCATTTTGGTGGGTTTCAAGCAGGGCCACCAATAATCGCGGTGTAGCCACACCACTGCCATTCAAGGTGTGAACAAATTCAACTTTTTTATCCCTTTTTCTGCGAAAGCGGATGTTTCCTCGCCGTGCCTGAAAATCTTCAAAATTACTACAGGATGAAACTTCCAGCCATTTTTGTTCTCCCGGCGCCCACAATTCAATATCGTAGCACTTCGCGGCTGAAAAACTCAAGTCCCCCGTACATAGTTCAACTACCCGGTATTTTAAACCCAGGGATTGCAGGATTGCTTCTGCATGCCCCACCAGTTTTTCCAATTCATCATAGGAATCTTCCGGTTTTACAAATTTAACCAGTTCAACTTTATTGAATTGATGGAGGCGCAGAAAACCCCGTGTATCCTTGCCATAGGATCCTGCTTCCCTTCTAAAACAAGCGGAATAGGCAGTATAATTGATGGGCAGTTGATCTTCGGACAGAATTTCGTCTTGGTGAATATTGGTTACGGGTACTTCCGCTGTAGGAATCAGCCATAATCCATCCCTTTCCGATAAATACATATCATCACCAAATTTAGGTAATTGGCCGGTAGTCACGGCGGAATCTGGCCGTACTACAAATGGTGGAAAAATTTCTGTATAACCGTGCCCCTCTGTTTGCACATCCAGCATATAATTGATCAAAGCCCGTTCTAATTTGGCGCCCCAGCCGGTATAAAGGGGAAATCCGGAACCGGAAATTTTTGCTCCCCGTTCAAAATCAAAGAGGCTCAAGGCTTCCCCTAATTCTAAATGGGGCTTTAATTTAAATTCCTTATCAACTAGTTCACCCCATTCACGGATGAGTTGATTATCTTTTTCATCCTTCCCTAAAGGTACCGATTGATGGGGAATATTGGGTAAGTCTAAAAGCAGTGTATTTAATTTACTTTTAGAATTTTGTGTTTTATCATCTAATGCCTTGATCTGTTTGGACACGGCGCGCATATCTGCGATAGCATCATCAGCATTTTCTCCCGATCTTTTGGCCTTGGCAATTTTATCGGAAGCCTTATTTCTTTTGGCACGCAACGCATTGGCCTCTCCCAAATCGGATCGATAGGATTCATCCAATTTTAGAATAGCATTTATATCTAAATGCTCACCTTTGGAAGCGATTTGATCTTCGATTTTTTCCGGGTTATTGCGAATAAGTTCAATGGATAACATTTAATTATTCTTTCGGTATTGGGGCAGAAAGTTTAGGTCCATTTCATCTAAGCGGGGCAAAACTGCATCTTTTTCTGAAACCAATTTATCCCCAATCCCCCATTCAATTCCAATTTCAGGATCATTCCAATGGATGCCATATTCATCTTCTGGATAGTACAGATCAGTACATTTGTACTGGAAAGTCGCTGACTCGGATAATACATAATATCCATGGGCAAACCCGGGCGGAATATAGAACCGCGTATGTGTTTTATCATCCAAAACTGCGGACTCATATTGTCCAAATGTGGGCGATCCTTTCCGTATATCTACGGCAACATCCAAAACACTGCCTGCACTGACCCAAACTAATTTCCCCTGGGCATGGTTCAACTGGTAATGCAAACCCCGGAGTACACCTCTGGATGACTTGGCCTGGTTGTCCTGGACAAAATGGGTCGGTAATCCATGCACCTCAAAATCAGAATTTTTGAAAGATTCAAAAAAATATCCTCTTTTATCCTGGTGTACATCTGGCCGAATTATTATAACACCTGTAATGGATGCTTTTTTTACTTTCATTCTGATTTCTTCCGGCCAACATTATCAAAAGTGAAACCGAGGGATTCCAATTTTTCTATACTTAAAATATTTTTTGTATCAAGGATTGCCGGTTTATTCATCAGTGATTTTAATTTATTCAAATCAATCCCCCGAAATTCATTCCATTCTGTAAGGATTATGCAAGCATCCGCTCCATTCACTGCATCCTGCCATGAATCACGATACTGAATGTCAGGATGATGATTTTTGAAATTATCCATCGCAATAGGATCATAGGCGCATACAGTTGCACCCGATTCAACCAATTTGGGAATAATTACCCGGGATGCGGCTTCACGCACATCATCCGTCTGGGGTTTAAAGGCCAGCCCGAGGACAGCAACAGATTTACCCTTTATATCATTTTTCATTAATCGTTTTAGTTTTGTTACCATCCTGCGCTTCTGAGATTCATTCGTTTTAATGGCTGCCTCAATCGTTGGTAAAGGACTATCACTATTTCGGCCTATGGCTGCCAGTGCATGGGTGTCCTTTGGAAAACAGGAACCACCAAAACCAGGACCCGGATGCAAAAACTTTGGGCTGATGCGTCCATCAAGTCCCATGGCCCGCGCTACTTCATGAACATCAGCGCCTACGGCTTCACATAAATTGGCAATCTCATTAATATAACTGATTTTTAAGGCCAAATATGCGTTGGCGGCATATTTTATCATTTCGGCTGTTTCTACCGAAGTCGAAATAATAGGAGTTTCATTAATATAAAGGGGACGATATACTTCCCGCATGGCATTTAGGGACTTAGTTGTTCGCGTACCAATCACCACCCTGTCGGGATGCATAAAATCTTTTACCGCAGACCCTTCCCTTAAAAATTCCGGATTGGAAACATAATCAAAATCAGCCTCTGGATTAACAGAGTAAATAATATCTTCAATTCGTTTTCCGGTACCAATGGGCACAGTACTTTTTGTACAAACGATCTTATAACTATTTAAATTTTTTCCGATGGTCTTTGCTACTGCTTCTACCGCTCCCAGGTCTGCCTCCCTATTGCTTCCCTGAGGTGTACCCACGGCAATAAAAATTATGTTTGAATTGTGTATGGCCTGTGGGACATCTGAAGAAAAATGAAGGCGGCCCTTGGCTACATTTCGTTTGACCAAAGATTCCAGCCCCGGTTCATAAATTGGAATTTCACCTGAGTTCAGGCGTTTGATTTTATCCTGGTCCATATCAGTACAGGTTACTTCATGCCCGAATTCAGAAATACCGCCGCCGCTAACCAAGCCAACGTATCCTGTACCAACAATTGTGATTTGCCTCATTTAAATTCTTTCTGCACTTTAATGTTAAGATAATCCTCTTTTTCGACGGATATACCATTCCATACATAATAGGAGAACCAATATAAATAGTAAGATTCTGCTCTCAGTAAATTTAACGATTTCTGCTTTGAATTCACGCCGAACTTTTGGTTTTATTTTACTGAATAAACTGTCCCTTGCACCCCAGAGAAAGAAACGGCCATTGGCTTTATCAGATAATGAAGAAAGCATTTTTTTATTTAAATGAACCTGATTGAGCTCAATCTGGCTTTCCAGTACATGGAATATGTTAGATTGAATCGGGTCCTGGTCCGAATCAAATTGAATTGAATAATTATATTCTCCCGGCCCGGGAGCCCGAAACTCACCCACCCATCGCTGCTCTTCAATATTAAATGAAATATCCCTGGTGATAATAATCTCATCACCTTGGGTAACAGAAATGATAATGTTTTCAGTTTCACCGGGTTTTTGTTCGAAAGGCTGCGTGCCCGTGATCTGAACCATTTCACCCTGCTGATAGCGAATTTTATTGAGTCTGAAAAAATTTTCATGTTCTCCACCGGTTTTTAATAACCAAGAAATAGATTGATCCCAAATGATAGAAAATGGCCCATCTCTGGATAATTTTTGATCATTAAAATATAATGTATTTATTTCGGGTGAAGTCCATACCATGGTACGGATATTTTCATTCTGGTTTCGCAACCATAAAGGCCATCCTGATTCAGTTAAAGCCAATGTATCAGATGAATATTCTTTGCCGGAAAGGAACAAACTTAGAACCAAGGGGGGTAAATCAAAATTACTCAATTGTTCATTTGTAAAATCCCAAAAAACCGGGCCGGAATCAAAAGTACTATCTTGAGCAACAACGCCTAAAACAGATGTAACCCCTTTTAAAGAGATGCCAGACTGGTTTGGTCCCCCTATTAACATGACTGCTGCCTGGTGAGACAGAATTTTTTTTCCCAGAATCCGGATGAAATTGGGGGAAAGTGGTTTTATGGGATAATTATCAAAAATGATTAATTCATAAGGCGTTTGCCAAAAAGATTTGATTGAGGGACGAAACCGTGATTCTGTTATCCTTATAAAATGATCTAATTCAATTCTTGGATTATGTTTTAAAACCCGTTTCAAAACTGAAGTATTTTTATTCGGGCTCCCCGTAAGGAGGGCTACTTTATAGCGATCTTTAAGCACCAGAAGGTTAAAATTTTGCCTGTTATTTTGAATATTAATTTCATCTTCCACTGATGAAACTCGAACTTCAAATTCCTGTTTACCAATTTCTTTTAGGCGAAACCGAAAATTCACCTCTCGTTTAGATCCCTGCCCCATCAATTTGATATGTTTAGATCCCAATAATTTGCGCTTATTGTACAATGAAACACTGAGTCGGTCACTGATTTCCCCCACAGATTGAATCGTTACATTGACATTTATGCCATCACTTTTTAATACAACTGTCGGTACATCAATCGATTGAATAGCCACATCAACTAACTCAGTGTCCTTGCCAATTCCAAGAGTGTGAACAGGAATACGGAATTGTTGAAACACCTCGACGGGATCCTTCCCTTCAGTAATTAAACCGTCAGATATGATTACTGCACCGGCCAAATTGTTTTCTTCCTTTTTAATTTTCTCCGAAATTATTCCCAGATTGGTTGTCACACCATTGCCGTCAAGTTTTGGAGTGCTGACCTTTTGGATTTCGTCCGCAAATTGATAGAGCTTAAATGAAATATTATTTTCGGAAAGACGATTGACAAATGTCTGCATCCCCGATTGAATCGAATTAATGGATGGTGTCTGGTGATATTTAATACTGGCAGAATTATCAACAAAAATAGCCCAATCCAGTTTTTTTTCTTTTGCACCAGAAAGATTTAAAATTGGATTAAACAACATAATTCCGAGAATTAAAAAAATAACAAACCGCTCAATAAGTAATAAATGATACCACTTTTCACCAGTAAGAATTTTTGATAAATAATAAAACAATACAGCGCCTGTTAAAAGGGCAACCCAAAGGATCAAGTCAGACTCATGCAAGAATGATAAATCCATAAATTATCCAAGTTTCATATTGGGTAGAACAGGAAAGGCGGGAGAACTTTCATGTCCATTTGAAAGGTATAATTCACCTAAATAGGCTACCATAGCAGCATTATCAGTACACAGGGCCAATTCAGGGAAAATTACCTTATTCCCAGACAGCATTGTCTTAACACTATCGCGCAAGGATTTATTGGCCGCCACACCACCTGCTATAACACAGGTCATACAATTCGTTGTATCCAAAGCCCATTTTAATTTAGTAACCAAAACATCAATGATGGCTTGCTGGTAGCTGGCAGCAACATCATTCAAATTTGCGTTATTTTGACTATCCATATAATATAATAGTGATGTTTTTAATCCGCTAAAACTGAATTCCAAATTATTGTTTAGCATCATTGCTTTTGGAAAAACGACAGTGTCTGGATTACCGTCCTCGGCTAATTTCTCCAACTCCGGGCCGCCGGGATATCCCAGCCCTAAAATGCGGGCTCCTTTATCAAAAGCCTCACCGGCCGCATCATCCCTGCTTTCTCCCAGTAGTATATAATCGCTTATTTTTTTCACATGCCATAATTGTGTATGTCCGCCAGATACAAGCAGACAAATAAAAGGGAATTTTAACGCAGGGTCGGCTAAAAAGTTCGCAAAGATATGGGCTTCTAAATGATTGACACCCTTGATTGGAATCCCCAAGCCTTGGGCAAGTCCCTTAGCAAAACTCACTCCCGTAATTAAGGTACCAGCTAACCCCGGTCCCTGGGTTACAGCAATACCTTCTAACTCTTTTTTAGAAATTCCCGCATCTTCCAACGTATCCGAAACCATTTCATTTAACAGTTTTTCATGCTCGCGGGAGGCGATTTCCGGGACCACACCACCATATTTCCGATGGATAGTTTGGGTGCTGATTTGGGATACAATTATGGTTCCATCCTTGCAGACTGCCGCTGCAGTCTCATCGCAGGATGTTTCAATCCCCAGGACGATCAACCCACCCTCTTGGTCACCACTAATTCTACACTTTGGGGAGAAAGGTCCATCCACTCAATCACGTCTGCCGGTGCCTGAATCTGTACATCATAAAATTGCTGTTGGGAATTCCATACGTTGAAATCAACAGTGATTGAAATATCATCCGGTTTAAGATTGGCTATATAATCTGTGCCACCAACAACGGTGAGCGCTACTGTTTGAGGACTGACAAATGCTTGCAAGTTTTCACGTTCATTTAAGATCCTCACGGGAATTTCATTAATGATCCGCTCACTGATAGATTGTATGTCTTGGGTGAATGAGACTGTTTTAGGTATGTATTCAATTAATTGTCCCCGGACAGTTTTTAAAGTTAGAACAACTGAAACGTTATTGGTGGCGTTAATTACAGTGTCGGCTTCAGTATATACTTGGGATATATTTTCGACAATGTCCCAAGAACCTGCAATTTTTACTGATTCGGGTAAAATGTTGGCGGGACCAACAAGCGTATACCCAGGCGCAGCCCGAATAATCACGTCCGGAGAAACTGAAACAACTTTTTCTTTATACTCATCTAAACTAATGTGCACAGAACTGGGATAAATGACTTCAACATAATTCACGTCAAAGGTGGAAGGAATAACTACTTTTTGCGGATAGCGTTCAAAATAATCATTGAGGATGAATTCGTATTCCTCAGATATTCGTACCAAATCCAAAACAAGTTTAAAATCGGGAATGAATTTTTTAAGAATAACCGTTTTAAAAAGAGATCGGCCTCTACCGCGCAAACGTACCTTTGCCACATCAGGTACTTCTTTTTTAAGGGCATGTCGAGCGGGTAAATTGCGAGCTTCAATCGGTATATCCACCACCATGGAGTATTCATTTTCACTTACAACAAATAACCACAACAATACTGCCAAACCGATGGCACCGAGTCGGATTCCCAACTTTCGCAGGGAGAGTAAGGACTTTAGACTGTCAGGATTGAACACCTTCCCCATAATTGGTTGGAATGCTCAGAGGCGGAGATTATTCGTCCGCCGCTTCAGTTTCGCCTTCAGTTTCTTCGATGGTGTCAGTTGGAATTTCTATCTTTTCTCCCTCAGGCGTATCCTGGCTTTCCAGAAAATCCTGGACCTCATCTTTTTTACTTGGCTTATCAACATTCAGTTCTTCAACTAATAGAACTACTTTTTTATCATCCGGCTTTACTTCCATTACAACGCCGCTCATTTTCTGGCCGGTTTTGTATTTAGAAGAAAGTGCTTTTCGCTGCCGTTTGGTTTGCCGGCCAAACGGTACAATGCCTTCTACATCCTGACCCAGCAATAAAATGATGCCTTTATCCAGAATGCGGACAATTTCTCCCTCGACTTCCTTACCTGTTTCGTATTGTTTAACCAATCCAGGCCAGGGATCATCTTCCAATTGTTTAAGGCCCAGGGCTATCCGTCTGCTTTCGCGGGAAACTTCCAAAACGCGGACTTCCACTTCCTGGCCCTTTTCAATAATTTCCTTTGGATGACGAACTACTTTTGTCCATGAAAGATCGGAAACATGGATTAGGCCATCTATCCCTTCTTCCAATTCAACGAATGCGCCGAACTGGGTCAGGTTTATGACTTTACCTTTCACTACTGTCCCAACCATATATTTCTCTTCAATCTGATCCCATGGATCGGCCTGCAGCTGTTTGGCACCCAAACTAATTTTTCTTTCTTCAGTATCTATAGCCAATACAACTGCTTCTAGGTCATCCCTCAAAGAATATATTTCTGAAGGATTTTTTACATGGCGTGTCCAGGACATTTCCGATACGTGAACCAAGCCCTCAACACCCGGTTCGATTTCAACAAAGGCGCCATAATTGGTCATACTGACAATTTTACCTTTGATCTTCGTCCCTTCGGGATAACGTTCTTCAACATTTTCCCAAGGATGCGGTGTCAGTTGTTTCAGGCCTAGTGAAACACGTTTCTTTTCCTGGTCAAAATCAATGATTTTGACGGAAAGGGTATCGTCCATACTGATTAATTCAGTTGGATGATTCACACGACCCCAACTCAAATCTGTTATGTGAAGCAGCCCGTCAATACCACCAAGGTCAATAAAAACACCAAAGTCAGTAATATTTTTAACGCGTCCTTCTATAACGCTGCCAATTTCCAGCTTTTTGAATAATTCATCCCGTTGTTCGGCTAGGCTTTCTTCAAGAATGGCTTTATGAGATACAACCACATTTTTACGAAACTCATTGAATTTAACCACCCGCAAATCCATATTTGTATCAATATATTTATCGAAATCCTTCACCGGACGGACATCAATTTGGGATCCAGGTAAAAAGGCTTGAACACCTTCCAGATCAACAACCATTCCCCCTTTGATACGGCGGACAATCCGGCCTTGGATGATTTCTCCCGTCTCATGGACTTCTCGCAATTGGGTCCAGCGGCGGAGAAAATCTGCTTTTTCTTTTGAAAGGACTGTCTTGCCGCTTTCATCTTCCATACGTTCAAGATAAACATCCAGTTTTTCTCCCACATCCGGGAGGGCATCTTCAGGAAATTCATCTCTATTAATAATGCCTTCAGATTTAAATCCAATATCAATCAGGATCTCCTTTTCATTCATCCCAATGACACGTCCTGTAACAATTTCGCGTTCACTAATTTCAGAAAAGGTGGATAAATAACGATCTTGTTCTTCCTGGGGAATTTCTTCGACAACTTCTGTATCAAGTAGTTCCTCTAAGGATACCTGTTTCACATCATTAAATAAATCGGGTGCCAGGTAATTCAGTTCTGTTTCTGCCTCTTCAACAGGTGATTCATCACCGGTTGCATCTGTGGCAGGCGCATCTGCTATTACTGCTTCAGCGTTGTTAGAAGTCGTAGGCGCTTCTTCGGTTGTTTCAGCGCTGACCTCTAATTCAAGAGAATCATTGGTCTGTTCAACGACGGGTTCTGGTACTGTTTCACTCATTTTGGTTTCGTTTCCTATTTTTAATAATTTTTTACCTTGTTGACCATAAAGTCAACCTGCTCATCGATTGTCAATTTAGATGTGTCTACTTCAAAAGCGTCTTCAGCTTTGCATAACGGCGAATGGCTGCGCCCGGAGTCATAAGCATCGCGACGTCGGATTTCTTCCACCAGTTCATCGATGGACCTCTCTTCTCCAATCGCAATTAAATCCATTTGGCGTCTTTTAGCCCTGACTAAATCATCTGCAACCAGAAAGAATTTAATTTCAGCATCAGGGAAAACAATGGTTCCGATATCACGGCCTTCTACAACACAGTCCGTATCCAAAGCCATTTGCCTTTGGATACGCACCAAAGCATCCCTGACCCGAGGTACTGCACTCACAGCGCTCACACAGGAGGTAACCTCCGCTTTCCTAATTTCCGTAGAAACATCATCGCCGTTGAGACGAACAATCAATTGGTCATCTACTTTGTCGATTTGAATATCCAAATTTTCAAATAGAAGGCCTAAAGCAATATCATCGTCTAGGGCAATTTGATTTCTTAAGACGGACAAGGTAACACAACGGTACATTGCACCAGTATCCAAATAAGTAAAACCCAAATTCTGAGCCACTAACTTGGCCGAAGTGCTTTTTCCTGCTGCAGCCGGTCCGTCTATCGCGACAATCATCTATTTTCCACTCTCAATGAGCCAAGAAATTTACAGTTATATTTATAGATTACCAATGAATATGGCTGGTAGAAAGAATGATAAAATCATGAATTAAGTTTGTTAAGGGTTTGAAATTCCTTGGCGTTCAAATCCCGCCATTCCCCTTGTTGAATATCCCCCAAATGGATGGGCCCAAATTGAATACGTTCCAGGGTGAATAGTTTTCGTTTCATACGATACATGAGTCGACGCACTTCCCGTTTTTTTCCATGATGCAGCCGCAATAAAACTGTGGCCCTTCCCTTTATCTGTTCTTGTTGGACCACTTCTGCGCGCCCCCACTCCTTTTGACCGATATATACCTTTGTGGCCAGACGATTGACTTCCCACCTGCGAAATGTTCTATCAATTTCAACTTTATAAATACGGGGAATTTGATTTTTCGGATGCATAAGGCGATTAGCCAATTCACCATCATTGGTTAATAATAGTAACCCTGTTGTATCCTTATCCAAACGCCCTACAGGAAAAAGTCGTTCTTCCGTTTGGATTAAATCCATTACTGTTCTCCGACGCAGCGGATCTTTCACAGTAGTGATAAATCCATTAGGTTTATTGAGCAGAATGACACGCGTTTTTAATCCTAGTTTAACGCGTTTATTGTCGTACCGCACATCATCTGAATTCTGTACTTGATAGGCGGGATTTACTTCCACCATACTGTTTACGGTAACGGTAGCCCCTTTAATGAGATCATCCGCTCCCCTTCTGGAAGCAATCCCAGCCTGAGCCAGGAATTTATTTAAACGCATCTATTTGTTCTGTAAGTGCGGGTTGATCTTCCATTAAGTCTGCCACTTCTTTGAGTTTAGGTAACTCTGCAAGGCGGCTTAACCCGAATGCCTGGAGAAATTCATCTGTGGTAGAATACATTAATGGACGTCCGGGACCTTCATCTCTGCCTTTAATTTTTATGAGAGATTTTTTCAAAAGAGTCTTCAGCACGCCGGAACTATCCACTCCTCGAATCGCTTCGATATCGGAACGGCTGATGGGTTGTCGGTAAGCTACGATCGCCAAAGCCTCCAGGGCCGCTTGGGTTAAGTGCAACTGACCCGTTTTGTTTAATAAACGACGGACATAAAGGTCATATTCAGGTTTTGTTCTAAGTTGATAACCACCAGCTACATTTTGAATCTCAAAGGCATTCTCCTGCATTAAATAACGCTGGGATAATCGCTCTGAAACTATCTCCAAGTTAGGTGGATTGTCTTCAAAAAGCATATTGACTTTTTGCTGGGTCAGAGGTTCAGGACTAGCGAACAACAATGCCTCAATTATCAAATCAGGATTATCCATACTTAACTTTTAATTTTTTTGGAGTCGATGGATTTCCAAATCGTCAAACAATTCATTTTGATAAACGATAATTTCAAATAATCGCATTAAATCGAGAATAGCCAAAAAGGTGACAATCATTTCCAATTTATCCTCACATTTTGACAACAAATGTTTGAATTTTAATTTTCCATCTCCGTCAAATGATTTTAAAATAAAATGTTTCCTATCATCCAGACTGACGGATTCACGGTGTAGTTCATAAGCTGTAATAATGGGCATCCGATCCATAGCCACTTTAAAATATTGAGCTAGGTCAAAGAGACTAACCTTTCTTAAATAAACTCCAGCATCATCAACGCCATCCACCTCTGGTAAAACTGGTCGCTCATGGCTGTAACTCTGTTCATGCATCTGCATGGATAATTCGGTTGTAATATCTTTAAAACACTGGTATTCTAAGAGCTGCTGAACCAATTCTGTCCGGGGATCAATCGGTTCACCTTCTTCATCCAAATCGGGCCTTGGCAGCAGCATTTTGGATTTAATCCGCATTAAGGTAGCAGCCATAAGGATAAATTCACCTGCCACGGAAAGGTTCATCGCTTTTACATCCTCAATTATCTGTAAATATTCCGCCGTAATCTGGGCAATAGGGATATCATAAATATCAATTTCATCTCGCCGGATGAAATATAGTAACAAATCCATAGGTCCTTCAAACTGATCCAGTTGAACCTTATACATTTGCATCCCCGTAGTGTAATCCCACTGCTTCCCGGGCATTTGTTAAATATGTATCAGCAACAGCACTGGCTTTATCTGCACCCTCTTTCAACTTCTGAAGAACATGGTCTTTATGATTGCACAAATAATCACGTTTTTCTCTGAAAGGTAAAAACTGCATCCAGAAACAATCAAATAATTCTTGCTTCACATCTCCATACCGCATGCCAATCGTGGCGAATCGTTCGGCCAATTCTTTCTGTCCCTTTTCATCCAAAAACAGGGAATATAAATGGAATAAGGCAGAATCCGTATCCTTGGGCAGATCAATGTCAGTAGAATCAGTCACAATAGACATAAACCGTTTTCGAATCGTTTTTTCAGACCCAAAAATTGGAATAGTATTTCCATAGGATTTACTCATTTTCTGACCGTCAATCCCAGGGACTAACTGTGTTGTATTTTCAATGTCAGCTTCCGGAACAATAAATACTTCACCGAATTTTTGATTGAATCGTATGGCCATATCACGGGTCATTTCAAGATGTTGTTTTTGATCTTTTCCCACCGGAACAATTTCTCCACCGAATAACAAAATATCAGAAGCCATGAGAATTGGGTATGAATAGAGGCCAACATTAGCCTTCATTCCTCTGGCTAATTTATTTTTGTATGATGTAGCCCGATCCAATAGACCGACGTTAACGATATTGGATAAAAGCCAGGTGGATTCACAAACCTGGGGTACGTCACCCTGAACCCAAAAGGTGGATTTATCTGGGTCCAGCCCGAGGGCCATAAAATCAATGGCGGCATTCAAGGTATTTGTAGCCAGTTTTTCCTTATCCTGAATTGTTGTCAGGGCATGATAATTTACAATAAAGCAAAAGAGTTCATTCTCTTCCTGGTATTTAATCATCCTGGACATCATACCGAAATAATTACCCAGGTGCAGATCCCCCGAAGGCTGTATACCGCTTAAGACTCGTTTCATCTAAAAAGATTCCATAAACAAATAAGGGCGCCAGGAAGTTTGTTTTTCTTGAATAAATTGTTGAAAATAGTGAATTTTATTAGGCTTTTTAGGGATTCGTTTCAAGGGCATTTTTGCTTCCTCAGGTGTCCGGTTACCTTTTTTACGGTTACATTGCTGGCAGGCTGTCACCAGATTTTCCCAAGAGTCGAGACCGCCCCGATCTTTCGGCAGTACGTGATCCAATGTCAGGGGGCCTTTCTTAACAAAGCAATATTGACATTGGTGTTTATCTCGAATCATCAGATTTTTTCGACTCAGAACTACGTCCATATGGTGGTGCCGAACAAAATCTTTTAATTTTACGATACTGGGAAGGGACAAGGTTACTGATGGAGAATGGACCGCTTCTTGATATGATTCCAAAATATCCACTTTTTCGTTGTAAAATAGACAAATAGCCCGTTTTGCAGTACAAATATCCATAGGTGCATAATTTGTATTTAGCACCAGGACAGAGCGATTAAGAATAGATCCATTTATTGTTGGTAAAATCATAGCACAGAATTTACATCGTTGTTTCTTCAGACAGAATGTATAAGTGTATCAATTTAAAAATTGCAAAAGATTAGAATAATCCTTTTTAATTATGAGCAGCCTACTCATACATTCGCATTCCTTTTTAGACATTTTTGCGGCAGGGAAGCCCGTTTAAATCGGGCACAGTTCCCGCTACTGTGATCGCTGAGACCCTTTTTTTCACCATCCGGAAGGAGAAGGTTAAAGGTTGTTGATGAAGCGTAAGTCAGGAGACCTGGGCCGAAATGTTTATCCACTGACTTTCGGGAAAAAAAGGTCATGATACGACTACAGAACTGCAACTCTAAATCGTTCATTTCAGACATTTTCCTGCCACCTGTGGCAGGATTAAATGTCTAGAATACTACCACTCATATTTCTGATGATCGCGGCTTGGGGGGGTACGCCGCAGGTAATTGGTTTTATTCGGAATGGTGAAACACTCGTGGCCAATGCAATCATTATTCATCAATCCTCCGGGACATGGGCGGTATCAGATGAATACGGATTCTTTAATTCTATCGGATCAGCAGGAGACAGCATTTTTGTTTATCACTATGGTTTTAAGCCATATAGATCTGTAATCCCAGCACACAATAAATTTTTTATCCAATTGAATATTGACCCACTGGAATTGGATCTAATCCAAGTAACAGGTGATCGTCAGATTCAAGTCAATCATTTCCAATCAAAACCGGGTCGAAACCTCGCTTCTACCATGGAAACCATTCCGTCCCTCACCTTGAGAACATATGGTGGGTTAGGCGGATTGGGTACTGTTTCCATTGACGGTGGACTCACGTCCCATACAAAAATATTGTTGAATGGGGTTGACCTTACCAGTCCACAGAATGGAGAAACTGATCTATCCCAAATACCGGTTTTCCTATTTGATCAAATAACCATTGCACGGACCCCTGCATTATCTCACGGATCGGGTAGTATTGATGGTTCAATTGCCATAAACAGCTTTAAGTCATCCCGGATTGATGTTACAGCCGGAAGTTTTGGAAGGCAATCATTGGCTGGCCAGATCAATATTCCTACAAAGGATTGGAATACACAAGCGGGATTGGGCAAACTAAGGTCAAAGGGCGATTTTCCCTATAATCAAGACGGAAATACCGGAAGAATAGGAAATAATAAATTCGAACAAAACTTTTTTTCATTTGGTACTAACCGAGCTATTTCACAAAATTGGTTTGTCTCCATTCAATCTTTAATTACCGAACAGGACCGCGGTATTCCGGGATTAGTTTTTTCTCCCTCCTCGGAAGCCCACCGCAAAGATGAACTGCACTTGTTCAATATAAAATCCATATGGCAATTACCAAAACATTTATTCTCTATATCAATCACTTCCCGGAATAGTGATGAACGATATACCAATCCTCAATATGCTGTTGACAGTAAGCACAAATTGGAATCATCTCAAATGGATCTAAAGTGGATGACGTCTCCTCTTGAATCCATTGAAATCAACCAAAAGATATCCTTAAAAAAAGAAGCAATCTCCAGCACGAATACGGACAGCATTAATCGAATTATTCATTCCTATGCCAATACATTACGGTGGACATTATCTCAAAATATCACCAATGAAAACGGATTTCGATTTGATCAGGAAAAAGGTGGCTTCAGTACCCGGACTTGGCAATCCGGATTTGAATATTATTTGCGAAATGGTTCTCTTTCAATTATGGGAGGCAACGGATTTCGTTATCCCACCTTTAATGATTTATACTGGAATCCCGGGGGTAATCCATCACTTTTTCCTGAACGGACCAATTGGGCTCGTATTCATTGGAATACTGATTTCATGGGGCATCATTTGTCTATCCGTGCCAGTTCCAAAAGCAGCAGAAACCTTATTCAATGGGCTCCTGGGGAAAATTTTTGGCAACCCCAAAATATTGCCAAAACACGACGGAATACTTTAACATTCACTGCCAGTGGATCATTAATTAAACCGATCCGATACAGCGGGCATTTCAGTTACAACAATACAAAAGATTTAACCGTAAATAAACGGCTCCGCTACGCACCTGATTTATTGGGCACCTTTAGCTTTGAAACTGATTCGCTTTTTGTTAACGGGTGGATTCAAGGCCGGTATGTCGGTCAAAGGATTGCCATGTACAGTTGGCCAAAAGATGTAATTATGGAGCCCTTCCTTATACTTTCCGGCGGAATCAACTGGACCCCTTACCAAGCCATTACTATTCTTTTTTCAATTGAAAATTTCTTAAACAAAAATTACATGACAGTGAATGGTTACCCCGAACCAGGGCGAAGTTTTTCACTGACTGTTCAATTCAAACCTCAAAATAAAATGAAAAAATCATGAAGCGCATATTCAAGGTAATTCTTGTCATTCCGGTAATGATTTTAAGCGGGTGTGAAAACCTCTTTAACAATGAATCTGACCCTTTAATAGAACTGAATGTATTCGTTCTTTGTGAAGGGAATTTCGGCCAATCAAATGCGAGCCTGTGGATGTTCAATCCTGAGAAACCGGAAATATTCGGGCCGATTTATCAAAACCAGGCCGGTCAACCGTTAGGCGATATTGGACAGTCTATGACCGTTATAGGCGACCGCCTGTTCGTGGTGAACAATAACAGTCACTCCATTGAAGAATTTGCCTTAGGCGGCAACGAAGTAACCCATGTGAAAAAAATTGACCTCGCCGGGGCAGGTCCGCGGTACATGACTATCTATAAAGATAAAGCTTATATAACAGCATGGAATGTAAAAGGGATAATTGTCCTGAACCTGAATACATATACAATTGAAGATACAATTGGGGTGGACGGCCTTCCTGAAATGATTCTCGTCCATGATAATTATCTTTATACCAGTATAACGATGAAGGCAGATTGGACGACTGATAACCGTGTCTTAAAGATTTATTATGACGGCACCTTTGCAAAAACCTATGAAGTGGTAAAGGGACCCGGTCATATGGTAATACACGACCAAAAATTGTATGTCGCCAGTACCTATTATGGAAACGACTGGAGCAAAAATGCGGGCAATTCTGTTATTGATCTTCAGACGGACAAGGTTGATAAAAATGATATTGGAAAAACGAATGATTACGGCAGTGACCTGATAACGTATAATAATACAGTTTACCGTTCATATAAAGGTGGTATCGCTACCTTGTATCCTGATTTAACGATTAATGAACAAAGTGTCATTGGTAAAACGAGCGGTACTTACGCGGCCGCTTCTTTTGGAGACCTTATCTACTTGGCTGAAACGGATTACCAGGCACCGGATACCGTCCATGTATATGATAAAAACGGTGCCCTGATTTCACAATATGCTGTGGGAGCAATACCCGGCTCTTTTGCAGTCTTTGAAAAAGAAGTGGATTAATCTTTAAAATACCACGTTATTCCAAATTGCATCATACGCCCCAATTGTGGATATACATGGTTGGGGCGTATCCAAATTAAATCATCGTTCGGCGATACACCGCCAATACTGGTAACAGCATTTAAAACATTATTCACTTTATAGGAGACCAATACACCGGAAATATTGGCTACAGCTTCAAAATGCAGGAGCCACTGATTGGGTAATGACCAAGCAGAATTCCCATGCCTGAAGGGTATCTGCCTGATGGGGTCAAATCCAAAAGATTTTATTAACCCGGCTATGCCGTTCCCCCATAGGTGGGCATCTATTTTCATATTATCCTTAAACAAATTCAATTTCCCGCGAAGGCCAAAGGTGGTTGCTGTACCCAAGCCACCACCATAGATGGACGAATCTATTTGGGTGAAAACCAGATTGTAAATCGACCAGCCCTCTCCAAAGCCGAATTGGACCCTGCCCCCAAGGAATACAATATGCTCTCCCCCATTCTGAACCACCGAAAGGAAAGTGTTGCCCTTTAAACTACCGTTGGTAAAACCGCCTTCCACCATATTTCGTCCCCAGAATTCGAAAGAGGAATTATCCGTGGGATCATCCAAATCAGGGTGTTTGGGGTTGGGAGACCCCGATGAGGTAAATTGCAAATAACTTTTCTTAAAATTCTTCCTGTAGTCCAACTGCCAAACAAAAGGAAAGGCGTCGTCCGAATTCAGAATTTGAACGCCGCCCAAGATAGTCAAATTCCCAAAAGACCGTGTCCCATACACCTTTGTCCAGTTCAAGGAGCGGTTGTGAGTCAAATTGCTCACCTGCTGGGATTCCTGGGAAATACCGTATTTAATTCCGCTGGGAGATTCGAGTTGAATAGTTAAGATACCTCGATTAATATCCATATAATTGGAATCGGTTAAAGAAGAATGGTGAATCAGGTGATGCTGGAAAAATTGACCTAAATAAGTATCTACAGTCCATTTTCTCACAGGCCGTTGAAACCGGAGGCCGGCGGCAATAATATTCTCATTTTCCATTCCATTGGATGTAGAATCGGGTAGACCGCTGCGGGTAATAAACCGGCCGGTGGATATTTCCATTTTTCGTTCACCTTTTTGCGAGGCATAGTCCACGCGGTATGAATGGTGAATAGGCGTAGAACCACCACTGGGATAAAGGTAATGACCTGTATTTCCCCCGTGGTTCCGTTTAAATCCCCGGATACGGAGATGCCGATCAACCTGCTCAAAATCGGCACCGATCTCCATCTGGTCATAGAGATAGTCCCCCTTTTTATAATCGAAATAGGTTTCAACATCACTGGAATCAGGCAGGTCACTGAATCCCGGGAGAAACCCCGCTTTCAGGGGTTCGAATCGGTTCGAAGTATGGACCCCATACCGTCTTGGGTAACTGGAATAGGTTCCGTCAAACAAGAGCATACCTGAGGTCCAAGAGCGGTTCCAAAAAAGTGTGCCTTCGGTGATAACAATACCGTTTTGACCGCCCCAGTCAAATGGAATGGAAAAGGTCCCCTGGGCTAAGGTACCGCCGACCAATGCGAAAAACGTGAATATCCTTTTCATGGCCTATTTTAAGTATTTCACCACGGCAGGAACGGCCACAACAAAAACAACTGCATTGGATATTTCATGGAGGATCGTAAAACCCAATCCTTTGACCAAGGCGGCCATAACCCCCGTCATCCCCAGCCCGGCGGAGATGGGATAGGAAATAAGGGTGAAAACATCATAGATCAGGGTGAGGGTAAATCCCAAAAGTGCCAAGATGATAAGGGCCGCTACATTGAATTCTTTCTTAAATAGGACGGGGCGAACAAATCCGCCTACGGCACCGGTAATAGCCATTCCCAAGATCTGCATAATGAACAATGGTGGAAAACTGAGGCCCGAGCCCATGGGGTTTAACCCGGAATAAATGAAAATGGCCGTTATGCCAACCAAAGCACCCCAACCAGTACTCAGGGTTAACCCTGAAAGAAATACAATGACAGTTATGAGTTCCACATTGGGGACCAACATCAGTGAGAATCCCATGCCCACAGCCAGGGCGCAAAAAATTGACGCCCGGACCAAATTATTCTGTTCCATCCACACCTTTATATAACGGGATCCGAAAATAGTTATGGCGGTTGGTGAACTCCCCCTCCTCCTGGTCTTCATTCAGGGCCATTTCCATCAGGTTCATTTGGGCATCCATGATATCAATCAGGTGGACGAGGAGGGCCTCTTTAAAAGCCGGTTTCTTGGGACTTTGCCATTCATACTTCCCCTGGTGCGCGAGGATAATGTGCTCCACTTTTAATAATAAGTTTTTGGGAAACTTTTTAATTTTCCTGGCGGCAGTACGAACCATATCCCTGCCAATGACAATGTGACCGATTAAGTTCCCATGTTCGGTAAAAGATGCTTCGTAGTCTGATTCTATTTCATGGAGTTTTCCGATGTCATGCAAAAGTACGCCCGTGAGTACTAAATCCACATCCAATTGGTAATGGGGTGCTAAACTAAGTGCTGATTTTGCCATGGATAAAATGTGCTCCAGAAATCCTGATCGGTAATTATGATGCATGGATACTGAAGCGGGATGGGTGAAAAGTTTTTCCTTATTCTCTGAATAAATGTTTTGACATAGTTTTTTCAAAAAAGGATTTTTCATTTTTCGAATAAAGGCCATGATTTCCTTCCACATGTCTTTTGGATTTGCTTGGGAAGTTGGCATCACCAGGGCCGGGTCAAAACCATAACGGGCATAATTTTGCACCGTCGCTTTGTTAATGCGCTTAACCGTGAGTTGAGGCCTTTCCATGAATAAATCAACTTCACCTTTGATCGCAACAGGGTCACCGCTGGAAAATTTCTCATTAAATTCGGTAACTTTATCCCATACCTTAGCTTGGACTTGCCCTGTACGATCTCTCAGCGTAAGGTCGAGGTACAGATCCCCGGCGCGGGTATGGCGCAGATGCTTTTCAACACAAAGGTAAAATCCCTGTATTGTATCTCCCTCTTTGAATTTTGAAATGGTAACTATGGACTTCATTATTTCTAAATTTAAGGTATAAATTTACGAAAATATCGGTAAAGAAAACCTATGTCCATCACAATTGAAAAAGTCAGTTACGACAGGCCCAAAGACGCGCGAATTCTTGAAGTGGTCCTGACTGAATGGTTTAAAGACCCTAAGGATTTGAACCTGACAAGTCCAAATATGCCCTATCCATTTTCATTTAAAAAATGGGTCTCAATGACCTATGCCAATCAGGAAATAGAAAGCTTTGTCATCAAATCGGATGATTGGATTGTGGGCCTCGGCAACCTAATGTTTTTAACCGATTCTAAACGTGCCCATGCATTCCATATTTTTGTTGATAAATCCTATAGAAGACAGGGTTTGGCCAAAAAAATGATGCACTATCTTGAAACACTGGCTAAAGAAGAAAATATGGAAACAATGTCTTTGCGGGTGATGCCGAAAAATAAACCTGCTATTATTTTATATGAAAAATTGGGTTTTAAAATGTTAGGACCATCAAAATGGGGAGACATGATGATGGTAAAAAAATTAGTCTGAATTTTTCTTTTTATCCATGATATCCGGAACTGGGCAGTCGTCACATTTTGGATCAACTTCCGATTTGTTTAATTGTCTAATAATAATGTGAACAACATAAACAACGGCAACAAAACCGATACCATAGGCGATTATGGTCTGCAGGTCCATTAGCTGAATCCCAAAAGTAATCCACCCTGGTAAACAACCAGGGCACCAAAATAAGCTAAAACTGTCATGTAAGCCACCATGAATAAGGGCCATTTCCAGGAATTGGTTTCCTGGCGGACAATGGCAAAAGTGGCCATGCACTGGGGCGCAAAAACATAAAAAACCATTAATGCAAGTGCAACCAACGGCGTGTAGGCCGGTGCACCTGTTTTTTCATCAATATCATTTCGCATGGCATTTTTCAAGTTGACCGTTTCATCACCGGCATCCGCCACGTTATAAATGGTAGCCATGGTGGCGACCATCACTTCCCTGGCGGCAAATGAGGTAAGCAACCCTATACCGATTTTCCAGTCGAAACCTAAAGGACGTATAACGGGCTCCATGGCATGTCCGATTTTCCCGGCATAACTCTGATGGATGGGATTTACATCACTTATGGTTTGATCCACCTTTGGAAAGGAAGCCAGGAACCACAAAACGATTGAAATGGCCAAAATGACTTTTCCCGCATTTACCAAAAATAATTTCCCGCGAATAAATATATGGCGGATCACAGAGCGAGCAATCGGTATCCTGTACGGCGGCAACTCCATAACAAAAGAAGAGGATGCCTTTTCTTTAATAAAGAGGCTAAATACCTTCGCCAAAATGAGTGCTACAGCCGTCCCCAGGAAATACATAATCACCAGGGTCAAGCCTTGGAGTTGAAAATATCCTCCCACTGTCAGGGGCGGAATAAAGGCGCTGATTAGAAGCGTATAGACTGGCAGGCGCGCGCTGCAACTCATGAGAGGTAAAATCAGGATTGTCACTAATCGTTCTTTCCAACTGTCAATCGTTCGGGTGGACATTATACCGGGAATTGCACAGGCATAACCGCTCATGAGAGGCAAAATTGATTTACCGTGAAGCCCCATTTTCGTCATACCCCTGTCCAGCATAAAAGCAACACGAGCCATATAACCAGTATCTTCCATGAGGGTTAGAAAAAAACTCAGTATTATGATTTGGGGCAGGAAAATAATAATCGTCCCGACACCACCAATGATGCCTTCAACTAAAATATCCCGCAGCATTCCCGGAGGCATTTGGGTTATAACAAATGAAGAAATCTGGTTTATTCCAAGCTGAATCCAATCCATGGGAATGGTTGCCCATGTAAAAATGGATTGGAAAATAAAATATAATATTCCTACAAAAATAAAAGGCCCAATCCATTGATGGGTAAGGAGATAATCCCACTTTTCACTCCGGGAAATTTTTTGAATTGGTTGTTCAATTTTTGGCTGAATTGAACGTACAATTTTATCAATCCATTCATAACGTAGGGTGGCTTCCAGGATGTTGACATTAAAACCTAAATTTGATATGGATTTTCGAATCGATTTGAATTGGGATTCATTTCCATTGGGTGAAATATTCCGGGACAACATCCTTAAGGCGTGGGCGGTGGAAAATTTGGGTGATAAGAATTGTTTGTCTTGCAGCGGCAACAACCTATCCTTTAAAGACTGCGTCATCCAAGTGAAGGGATGACTGACTTTTTCCGAGGATGTTATTGCCGATAAAACCTCTGTCCTTAATTCATCCAATCCCCGGTTAAATTTTGCCGAAAGGGGAACGACTGCTTCAACCCCCAATTCCATCTGGAGGGCCTTTAAATCTAGTTGTTTCACGTCCTCCAGGCGGTCAATCATGTTTAAAGCAATTACAACAGGAATATCCAGATCTATAAGTTGAGAGGTAAGAAATAAATTTCTGGATAAATTGGAAGCATCAACAACCGAAATGATTACGGATGGGGGATCCTCCCCACTGGCCCAACTTAAAACCTGGTCCGAAACAATTTGTTCATCAAATGATTCCGGTGACAGGCTATAGGTCCCCGGAAGATCTAAAATATGGTAGGCATCATTTTCCGTATAAATTGTCCCGACTTTTTTTTCAACCGTAATGCCGGGGTAATTGGAAACTTTCTGGTTTAATCCAGTTAATAAGTTAAAAATGGCTGTCTTTCCGCTATTGGGATTGCCGACTAATGCCACCCAATCGGATTTAAGACCGGATTTTTGTTTTTTCCCTAAAAAATGGGGTTTCATTATTTCAATTCAATTTGCCGGGCATCTTTCCAGCGAATTGATAAATATGAATCACGGTATTTTATCTCAACCGGACCCTTGAATGGAGCCTGTTTCACCATGCGGACCTCTATCCCAGTTAAAAGACCCAATTCAACCAAGCGATTCTGGAGATGACTGTCCCCCCTTATACCGTTAATGATTCCACTTTCTCCCGGGGTGAGTTCAATTAATGTCATGCTGTCTGGCATTCCTTACATATAACGAATAATTGGTGAATATGGCGGATCAGTTTAGAACCAAGTTCTTCAACAATTTTATTTTGACGGGTTTCTATGACATCATCCACGAATTCCTCTATTTTCCCACATTGAGCACAAATCAAATGATCATGGTGAGCAGAATCCACTTTATGCTCAAATCGAGCGTGGCCATCTCCAAGTTTCAGCTTACGAACCAAATTATTTTTTACCAGCACGTCAATCGTTCGATAGACGGTGGCACGAGATACTTTGAATCCTGAATTCCGCAGGGCTAAATATATTTCTTCTGCATCACGATGATCATCAGTGGCACGGAGTTCATCCCACACAGCCTGCCGCTGTTGGGTATAACGGAGGCCTTCTTTCCGCAACGCTTTTTTTAAGGGATCAAAGAATGACATATGAGTAATTTATTTTATTGAGATTGAGTCTCAGAAAATAAAAAGAAATATCCCAATGGATAAAGAGAAATATTATTATTCAACCTGGATTAGTTGAATTCAGGCTTCAGGTGATTCGACTTTTTTAAGGTTGGCGAATTTGACGACGAGTTTTTTCTTCAACCCATCTTTAAACACAATACCCACGCGCTGGTTTTCACCCTGGCCGCTTAATGCCATAACCTTCCCAATGCCAAAAATAGCATGTTCTACGTAATCACCTACTCGAAAATCGTCAAAAATAACCACCGTTCGGCTCACGGCTGTCTTCGTATGATGTCCCGGGTAGCCGCCAACAACTTTCCGCGTCAAAGCAGAGGTAAATGAAATTTTTTCCAGTTTCTCTTCCGGCATTTCATAGACAAACCGGGAAACCATTCCATATAATTCATCGGACCCTATCCGGCGGCGGTGGTTGGCATACATGAGATAAACTTTATCCATGGCCCGGGTCAAACCAACATAGAAAAGACGCCGTTCTTCTTCCAGTTTTTCTTTGGCTTCCAGGGCGCTGTAAATGGGGAATAAACCATCCTCCAAACCGGTAATAAAAACAACCGGAAATTCCAGTCCTTTGGATGCATGAAGGGTCATCAATGTTACTCGATTTGTCTCATCATTCCACTGATCCAAATCGGTGAGAAGCGAAACCTCTTCCAGGAACTGGGACAAACTCCCGTCCGGGCAGCGGGCCATAAAATCATCCACGCTATGAAGGAATTCCATCACATTGTCAAATCGTTCTTGATCTTCCGGGGCGGAACTATTTCGGTAATATTGTTTGATTCCCGCTTCTTCCACTAAAGTCCGAACCAATTCCCCTGCGTTCAGTTTGGGCAGCAGTTCATTATATTTTTTAATAACACTATAAAAAGTGGTTAAAGAATCAGCCTGTTTACCGCGAATACCCATTTCAGCGGGAAAATTCAAAACCTCGATCATTTCCGTATGTTTCTTCTCTGCCTGAATCACACATTTATCCACTGTTTTCATGCCAATCCCCCGGGGAGGAAAATTGATCACCCGCCGTAGTGATATGGTATCTTTTAGATTCACAATCAAGGAAAGATAACCAATTAAATCCTTGATTTCTTTTCGTTCATAAAATCGAATCCCGCCCACAATATTATAAGGAATTCCGGAGCGGCGAAAAGCATCTTCCAGGGCACGAGACTGGGAATTGGTTCGATATAGAATTGCAAAATCGCTGAAATTCCGCTTCTGAAGTTTAATTTCCTTTTCCAATGCATTGACAACTGCATCTGCCTCTTCCATTTCATCATTGGTCTCAATCAACCCGAGTTTTTCACCGGCACCATTATGTGAGACTAATTCCTTCGGTGCGCGGTTCTCATTGTTTTTAACCACCGAAGCGGCTGCTTCAAGAATTTGCCTTGAGGAACGATAATTCTTTTCCAGTTTAAAAACTTCACAATTGCCGAAATTCTTTTCAAAATCGAGAATATTACGAATATCAGCACCGCGCCAACCATAGATAGACTGATCATCGTCACCCACAACGCAGATTTGCTGATGTTTTTGAGCCAAATATTTTACCAGCATAAATTGAGGCTTATTCGTATCCTGGTATTCGTCAACAAGGATATACTGCCATTTCTGACGGTACTTTTCCAAAATTTTTGGATGCTTTTCGAATATTTCAATGGGCAGCAGCAACAGGTCATCAAAATCCACTGCATTATTTTTGGCCAAGGCCTTCTGATATTTTGCATAAATGTCCACATAAGTTTTTTCAATCACCAAGTGGGCTTTCTTTTTCGCTTCGTCGGGATGAATCAATTTATTTTTGAAATAGCTAATTTTGTGACGGACTTCTTGTGGTGTTACATAATTTTTTGGTATATCCATACTTTCCAGAACCACTTTTACCAAGGCAACCTGGTCCTGTACATCAAAAATTGAAAAATCGGATGTATAACCTAAATGGTGAATTTCCTGGCGCAGAATCCGCGCACAGGTGGAATGAAAAGTGCCGATATTCAAAAATCCATTATTTCTTTTAACCAGTTTATTGACGCGCTTTCTCATTTCCTGTGCCGCTTTATTGGTAAAGGTAACAGCTAGAATATTTTCAGCGGGGACTAAATTCTTTTTGATAAGGTGAGCAATTTTATGGGTTAAAACACGGGTTTTTCCGCTGCCCGCACCGGCAAAAATCAAAACGGGTCTGCCAAAGGCTTCTACGGCTAATTTTTGAACTTTACTTAAACTTCGTTTACTCATTTTTTATGTATTTTATCCCTTGATTGTTTTTTGTCTTCTAGCCTTACGGCGAAATTCTTGAAACTCACGTTTGGCTTTTGTATGCTCTTCCTTCGTGCGCGAAAATGTATGATATCCGTCTCCCCGGGCAACAAAATACAAATATTCAGTTTCGGCCGGGTATAAGGCTGCCTTAATGGACTCAATACCGGGATTATTTATGGGCCCCGGTGGTAATCCGTAATTCAAGTAAGTATTGTATGGAGAGTCAATTTTCAAATCTTTATTCAACAAGCGCCGCGGACCATCTTCAACGATATATTGAATTGTCGGATCAGCCTGGAGCCGCATACCCTGTTTTAGACGATTGTGATATACACCCGCAATAACTGGTCGTTCCCGGTTATAAATCGCTTCACCCTCAATAATGGAAGCTAAGGTTATCACCTCAGTCATCGTCATTCCCAATTCTTCCATCCGAACTTTCAAGTCTTCGGTGAAATTTTCTTCAAACTCTTCCACCATTCTTTTAATCATATCTTGAGGATCTTCATCCTCAGAAAAACGGTATGTCTCCGGAAAAAGATAGCCTTCAAAAGTGTCCCCCTCAAAACCCCATTTCCAAAGCAGCAATTTATTTTTACAGGCGTTTTCAAATAATTCGGAGTCTATCCCCAGTTTTATTTCCAACTCTTGGGCAATCATTGCAATGGTCCATCCTTCGAGGATGGTCACCCTTTTATTCAACTGAATTCCGTTCACCAGTTGATTAATAACGTCAAAATTGGTTTCCGCCTTAACCAATTTGAATCGTCCTGCAGGGATATCTTTTTCATATCCTAAGGTCTTGACCGCTAATAAAAACGACCGTTCGTTGCGGATCACATTATGATCCTGCAAATGTGCACTAACCTCTTTCAGGGAAGCACCTTTAGGAATGGTCACCTTTACCGAACTATACGGGTTTCCCTGGGGCCATAATAGAACAAGGCTGTAGAAAGCCAACAAAATGCCCAGCACAACTGCCGCAGTAATTGCAATAAAACTTTGACCCAGATGAAATTGAGTTTTTTTCATCATTTGCGGGGGCGAAAGTTATTGTTTTTTACCCATGCATTGCAATTTTTATTGTACGAAATCTAAGTGGGTATATATCCTGTTATAAGTCCTAAAAATCATTGGTAGAGCAAATGGGATGGCTGTAATTTTGCCGCCGCTATGAGCAATAAAAACGCCAATAAAAGTGTCCATTTATTTGAAGGATGGGCTTTTGGAAAAACAAATTATATCCTATTTACTGTAGGTGTGGTATCCCTTTTGGTTGGCTATGCTCTCATGGCTGCAGGAACGGTCAATAGTTTTCAGAGTTTGACCCTGGCACCCATTCTTCTGTTTGCAGGATATGTGGTCATCATCCCTTTGGCCTTAGTTTATCGTGAAAAAGTGCCCAAAAATAATCAGTAAATATTTTTTGAAATGGGGCTGTAGTTCAGTTGGTTAGAACGCCGGCCTGTCAAGCCGGAGGTCGCGAGTTCAAGTCTCGTCAGTCCCGCACCAAACCCCGTCGAAAGATGGGGTTTTTTGTTTATAAAAGAGATACACACATTGTTGGGTGATTCTGTGTAATTTTTAGAATGAAACGCTTCTGGGTCAAATAAAGGAGTACAAAATGAAACGTGCCAAACTATTAATTTTGCCCGCATGAGATTAACCTTTATTGCCGTATTTTGCACCTGTTTGTTAGATTGTGCCGGGATCATACCTAAGGATGATCCTTCCGTTGTCCTCGAAGATGGGAATTATTTCGGCACCCTGAACAAATCTTTGATCGAAGGCCGGGAAGCCTACACCTGGTTCTCAAAGCAATATGATGCCTACCTTCCTGATAAAAAGGTATTGGACAAAGCAAAACTGCAGCGGGTTTCGATCAAGGTATTTATGGGAACCTGGTGCCACGACAGCCGCCGGGAAGTACCCCGGTTTTATAAGATACTGGACCAGTTAAATTTTGATTATGATAATTTTGAGATCATCGGCCTTACCAAGGACAAGAAAGGACGTTTTAGGGATTATTCCGATTTTAGGATCACCAATACACCCACCTTTATTTTTTACCGCGGGGATATTGAGGTGGGCCGTATAATTGAAAAGCCGGAAGGATCATTGGAATCCCACATGCAGAAAATATTGACGGAACTATAATGAGAACGACACCGGAAGAAAAGAAAGAATTAGATGACTGGGTTGAAAATGAATATCCCAAGAGCATCCGCCGTATGGAGGATTCCAGTCCCTTCCACAGGATCGGGAAAATACTCATCGGGCTGGGCATCCTCGCCTATGTGGTTTTTGTCCTCCTTCATCTTTCCTTTTTAAAAATCACTGCCATCGGGTTACTTTTGGCAGGGATGGGTGTGGAAGTTTTCGCCTTGAACAAATATTTTAAATCATTATCCAATGACAATTGATTTTGCAGGAAAGACTATTTTGGTCACCGGCGGCTCCGGCGGGATCGGCCGGGCTATTTGCACAGCGTTTGCAAAAGCGAACGCTGCCGTGGCGGTCCATTACCACACCAATAAAAAGGGGGCTGAGGATACTTTAGTTTCCTTAGCCGGAGAAGGTCATTCAATCTACCAGGCAGATCTGTCTGATCCCGCTGAAGTGGAAAAACTGGTTCGGTCCCTTGGCGCTATTGATGTGGTGGTCAACAATGCGGCGGTGGTTGAACAGTATAATCTTGATTCATTGTCGTTTGACGATTGGCGGGATGTGTGGAAGCGAACCATTGGTGCCAACCTCATGGGCCCGGCCTACCTTATGTACTGCGCAGCAAAAGTAATGCAGAAAAACGGCGGCGGAAAGTTTGTGAACATTTCATCTCGAGGTGCGTTTCGGGGTGAGCCCAAAGCACCGGCCTATGGCGCCAGCAAAGCGGGACTCAATGCCTTAGGGCAATCCATGGCCCAGGCCTTGGCAAAAGACAATATTTTTGTTTATACCATCGCTCCCGGGTTTGTTGACACAGACCGCGTAGCAGGGATGGTGGATGAGTCAATTCGGGCTCAAAGCCCCTTAAATCGAGTGGCTAAACCGGAAGAAGTGGCTCGCACAGCCCTTTGGTTGGCATCAGAAGGCAATGACTTCCTCACTGGATGCATCGTGGATGTAAATGGCGCATCCTATCTGCGTTCATAAAAAAAGCCCCCAGTTTGCAAGGAGGCTTTTAATCGCAAAAAATCTAAAATTATTATTTTAGCAACTGCATCTTTTTAGACTGCACTCGGCCATTACTTTCGAGGCGATAGATATACATCCCCGAAGGCATACTATTTCCGGAAGCATCCTTTCCATTCCATGTCACATGGTGTGTGCCACCCTGTTTTTCACCATGGTAAAGATTGGCCACCTCACGGCCTGCAATGTCAAAGACCTTTAATGTGACCCATCCTGCTTGGTCTAGAGTGAATGGTATTTGAGTTGAAGGATTGAATGGGTTCGGGAAATTTTGTTCCAATGAAAATGAACTGGGAATCGCCGGTTCATTTACCGCTAGAACATCCTGATTAAAACGGGCAGAGTAGATTCCATTTCCGTGGGTCGCGATAGCGATATATCCGTCAGAAGGTCGGCCGGCAATCATATCCACAACTATATTCCCAATTGTAGATGTACCCTCCTGCATCCACGTAGTATTTGTACCATCTAATTTATCGGTGGAATACAGCCCAGTGCTAGTTGCTGCAAAATATTTATAGCCTGTTTTTAATGGGTAAACATATACATGTCTAACGGAGGGTCCTGATCCATAGCCACTCACATTTTCTTCCAAGTTTCCGCTTACGTCCGTCCAAGATTCACCACCATCTACAGAATAGTAAATTGACCGCACTTCATAACTGGAAAAACATACTATCACCTTGTTGCCGTCATATGGGTCAACAGATATCCCGCTTAAATAACCTGAGGTTCTGATATCATTTTTAATCAATTGGGCTTCATCCCCTTTATGAGCATTATCCAGTCGGTAGATATATCCTGAAGATGTACCATAATACAAACGATGGGGCGGATTATTTATACTTCCTCCAAAAGCTGAAATACTTCCGATAGCTGAGGTACCGTCTAATCTTTCCCATTGTTTACTTTCGTAACTACCGCCCCCAGCAGGCTGTTCATAATTCTGTTGATTAAGATATACATCATTGTTTCGATATATATATTTATCTCCTGCATAATAGAGTATATGATCGTTCAAGGGGTCTGAATACAGTGGATTGATAAATAATGCTTCCTCTTCTCGATCAAAATCTGGCGGATAAAGATATGCCCACGAATAATTATTATATTTTCCCTCTCCAAAGGACCAACTAAAGGGGTTTGTATAATCCTTTATCAATGTATACCCTTTTTGGGAAGAAAGAATGTAAGCCTGGCCATTATTAATGACTGAGCAATAGGCACCGTCCCCACCATTTACATGATTCCAGGCTTTAGCGGTATCTGCAACAGTTGTCTCCTGCGTTCCATTATCCTGGGTACCACCCATAACCAGGTTTGAATATCTACCTGAAGGGTCAATAGCAATGGTATAAAATTGAGTAGTAACATATCCATTGTTTAAAGAGGTCCACTTTTTATCCCACGCTGTATGATCATTCATAAGGTGTAATCCACCATCACTTGCCGATAATACTTTATAAGCATCATCTTTAAATAAAATGACATCATGTTGGTCCGGGTGATGATTGGATGTACCATAACCGCCAAACTTATAGTTTTTCCCTTCAGATCCTACCCCATCCGTGGAATAGTATAAATTTGTACCGCCATAATAAACCAGGTTTTCATCGGCCGGACTCACCTTCACATGAATGTCATAGCCATCTTGGGAATTATAATCGCTGGGTAGGTTTTGACTGCGATCTTCCCACGAGCCACCTGTTCCTGATCCATCACCGGATAAATATTTATATTTCCAAAAAATGTGGCTATCACTTGTATTAGCGATAAAATAAGCGACAGAGTCATTCGATTCCGAAATATCCACAACCATTCGATTAAAAGAAGCTGTAAAGTTTGATGGTGTAATATTTGTCCAGGTTTCTCCATCGGTCGATCTCATGATCGGGCCATCAGCTTCTTCATTTCCGAGTACAGCAATCATGAGCCCTTTGCTTGTCATAGTTATATCTGTGTAACGGTCTTCGCCCCCACCCAGAATTATAGTCCAAGTGGCGCCTTCATCTTCACTTTTATAAATCGTACCAAAGGAGGCTGTAAAAACATGGCCAGTGGTGGGATGCACTTTAATCCGCCAAGAATAGTTGAGGTAATTATCAAGAAATTCCGGTGTGTCCGTAGAGGTGGAAGAAATCAATTCCCAGTTATACCCGTTATCAATTGATTTATAAATGCCGTCTCCGCGAAATGGTGCACCACGAGCACCAGCTGAATTCCCTCTTAATTCACCGGTGGTAGCGTACCAAATATTATTTTTCCCATCCCTGGGATCCTGGGTAATGAATGATATACTGTGCAGCTGTTGTTTTTTGGTCATTTTTTTCCAGGAAGTCCCCCCGTCTTCAGAGCGCCAAATACCGCCGGATACACCGCCGGATATCAATGTGTTGGGGTCCTTTTTGTCTATCACAACACCACGGGTTCTTCCCCCCACATTATAGGGACCTCTGAGGATCCAATTTAATTCCTTCTGCCGGGCAGAAGATGATCGTTCCAGCCTGACAGGTAATCCGTTTTCTTTAGGCAAGGATTCGGCAAATTTCAATGATCGAAGGCGTATACCATCTGGAATTTCATTGGTATAAGGGCTCTTCAATCGGAGCCATTCGAATTTAAGGCGTTCACTGGGTCCCCCTTCTTTTCTTTCTTCTGATGGCTGGCTGCTCGGCAGTCCTATATTCGGAGGGTTATTGAATATTTTTCCTAAAAATAAAGTGCCTATAAACAGGGTTAGAAAGACCACCCCGCTAAAATCAAATTTTTTCACTGATTACTCCAAATAATAATTCTGGTTAAGAGATTGAATTTACAAGTTTGCGAAATTAAATCTTAATTCTCTTTATGTCGTGTGTGAAGCATCACAATTTGATTTTTCACATTATTAATAATTGAATTATTATTAACCGTTAGAAAAATTCTGATAACTTTTATTTTGAAATTAAATGAACAGATCGTTTACGATTGATCTTTCCAGAGGCAGTTTTTATGAATTTTGGTAAAAAACAAACCTCCTTAGGTCGTGTAAATTTGTCTAGGCACTCAAATGAAATATCTATTTCTTCACCTTCCACAAATAATACTAATTTTTCACCCATGGTATCATCGGGCATGCCTCCAATAAAAAACAAAACATTTGGGTTGGCTTCAGTTAATTTTGCTTCGACCTTTTCAGGGATGATCTTAATTCCGCCTGAATTGATCACATTATCATATCGGCCCAGCCAGCGGAAGGATGTTTCATCAATCAGTGCAACCAAGTCATTCGTCAAAACAGGATTCGGGTTGAGCATTGGAGCATGAATGACCAAACAATCTCTCTCATCTATTTCGAACTGAACACCATCCAAAGCCTGAAATACATCTTGTTTATTTGGACCATTCAACGGTTTAATGGCCACATGGGTCAAGGTCTCCGTCATACTGTAGGTTTCATAAACTTGTGTTGAGATATCTCGAAGTTTATCCACCAGTGCTGGATTCACCTGTCCGCCACCTACAATAAGTGTTTTCACTTTATCCAATTGGTTCAATGATTTCTCTAACTGCAATGGAACCATGGCTGCAAAATCGATTGGTTTATTCAATCCTTTTAAAGGCGATGATGATGGTTCCACTACTTTTAAATCCAACCCCAATGCAAGAGCCCGTACTACCATCATTTTCCCCGCCACATACTTCATGGGCATACAGAGTAACGTAGAGTCTCCTTCCTTTAATTCAAATGTTTTACCTGTGAGTTGGGCAGAATTCTTCATCCATTCTTTTTTCACCTTAATAGATTTGGGCTTGCCTGTTGAACCGGAAGTTTGAAGCATCATTTCATTATTAGGTGAATACCAATCCGAAATAAATTGTTTCACTTCACCCCATATGGGTGAATCATCTTGTAATAATATTCCCGATTTCACTTTTAAGTGTGATGGAATATTATTCGTGAAAAGTTGACCCGTTCCCAGTCCTTGAAATCCATCTGGATTCATTTTGGATGTCCATTGGGCAATCGCATTCAAACCAATATTTGATTCCAATGCAGAAGTAATCCACCAACCGATATTCTGTTGTTTCGCCAATTCAACCCATTTTTCTGATTCTGAAAATCCACCTAACAAACTGGGTTTAAGTACCAAATATTGGGGTTGTACTTTTTCCAGCATTTCAGTTCTGCCTTTTTCATGTACTAATGGAATCAATTCTTCATCTAGGGCGATGGGAACTAGCGATGTTTGACACAATTCAGAAAGCAAATCCCATTGTCCGGTCTGGATGGGCTGTTCGATAGAGTGGAGATCAAATTCTGCCAATCTATTTAGCTTTTCTATAACATCGTCTTTTTTGAATGCACCGTTGGCATCCATACGGAGTTCCAGGCTATTTTCTCCAAATCGATTTCGTATAGATTTCAGTATTTCTAACTCTTTATCGAAATCCAATGCGCCGATTTTCATTTTGATGCATTTCCACCCTTCTTCCAATTTTTTCTCTACTTGGTGCATCATAAAATCCAGATTACCCATCCAAATGAGTCCGTTTATATCAATGGATTTGAAATCGTTATAATAGTTTTGTCCACCATCATTATTTAAATCCAAAGCCGCCATTTCCAATCCAAATCGTAAGGAGGGGAAATCTGAAAGAAGTGAAAAGTTGGTTAAAAACTGGTTTGGATTTTGGCAGATTTCATCCAGTTTAGAATCTATTTGGTCGAAACTGTCTAAACTCAATCCTGGCAATGGTGCGCATTCACCGATGCCGATTTTTCCATCATTAGATAAAGTGATATACCATACATCCCGAGATGTCATCACACCGCGGGATGTTCCTGCTGGTTGCTTAAAAACTATGTTCCTTTTTGACCAATGGGCTAACATCTATTTAATGTGATTCTCCAACCGCAACTCGGATACTATCCAATTGTAAGATAAGTTGTGATTTTATTTCCTGATAAGCTGGATCATTAAACCGGTTTTCCATTTCAGTTGGATCTAATTTTAAATCAAACAATTCCCAATCGTTGATATCATTATAAAAATGTATCAGCTTATATCGGTCTGTACGAATTCCATAATGTCTCTTAACAAAATGCCACCCTTGCGGATATTCATAATAGTGGTAATACATGGATTTCCGCCAATCTAAAGGTTGTTTACCTTTAGTAATTAAACGTAATGATTGCCCCTGCATATCATTGGATGTACTAATATCAGCATAGTCCAGAAAAGTAGGCGCAAAATCAAGGTTTAATACGATATCATCAGAAATCTGACCTGCTTTTATTTCTTTTGGGTATCGCATTAAAAGTGGCATGCTTAACGATTCCTCATACATAAATCGCTTATCAAACCAACCATGTTCACCGAGATAAAAACCTTGGTCTGATGTATAGATGACAATAGTATTTTCAGTTAAACCTTCCTGGTCCAAATATTCCAATATCCGACCAATATTCTCATCCACAGATAAGATTACACCCAAGTAATCTTCCATGTACCTCTGGAACTTCCATTCCAATAATGCTTTACCGGAAAGATTCGTATTTCGGAAATCTGCACTGATTGAATCATAATATGTTTCCCAAATCTTTCGCTGTTCGTCATTCATCCATTCACGGTATGAATCTCTTATCATGCCTGATACTTGGCCACTACCACCGCTACCTGTTTCCTGGTCAATATCGCCAGGCTTCAATTTCATATCCCATGTTAGGAACATGTCGTCGATCCGCATATCAGACTCTTTGGCAGCCAGAGATCGCGTTGAATAATCATCATAAAATGTTTCTGGAAGTGGAAATTTTTTCCCTTTGAAAGCGCCCAAATATTTAAGATTTGGCATCCAATTGCGATGAGGTGCTTTATGATGGAGCAGCATGGCAAAAGGTTTGTCTTTATCCCTGTTTTCCAGCGTTTCGATTGCCAAATCAGTAATGATATCAGTTACATATCCTTCAACATTCCTTTCCCCTGCGTTATCAATAATCAATGGGTTGTAATATTCACCCTGCCCTTGAAGAATTTTCCAATAGTTAAATCCCGTTGGTTCACTTTTCAAATGCCATTTACCAATCATAGCTGTTTCATAACCAGCTGATTGTAAAATTTTTGGGAAAGTTTCTTGACCGCCATCAAATACTTGGCCATTATCTAGCACACCATTGATATGACTATATTTACCAGTAAGTAATACAGCCCGGCTCGGTGCACAAATTGAATTCGTTACAAAACTATTATTAAAAATAATTCCTTCTTTAGCAATTCTATCAATATTGGGTGTATGTATTAATTCACTACCATAAGCACTTATCGCACCTTCAGCATGATCATCACTCATAATGAAAAGAATATTCGGCCGTTCAGTAAAAGATATTCCATTTTTTTTAATCGAATTAAAATAAACTACTAATAGTAATCCGATAGAAATAATTGAAAATAATGATATAATCTTAGAGCGCATAAAACATCTCAATATTTGATATTGTTGAATACTGTTTCGTGATCACTCTATGTGAGTGGGCAGTTAAGTTATTCATTAAAGGTTTTTCCCTTTTTACTTTTTTTCATTTATTGAATGACAATTTCATCAGCAAATAACCATGCTGCATTCCCCTGGGCAGGATGCCAACTTGGTAAAACAGTTTGATTTCGGGCGGTTACTTTAATATATCGAATAGGATTACTATCATAATTCACATTCACATTTCTAAACAAAATTTCTGGTGATTTGGTGACTTCATATTCTTTGTTCTGCACCAATTGATAATCTACGCCATCTACTGATACTTCAAAACGAACTTCCTTTGGAAAAAAGATCCAGGCGCCTTGATTTTGAAGAAAACTTATTCCAAGTTTTTTTATCGAAGTCAACGACTCCAAATCAATGACTACTTCAATATCATTTCTTGCAAAGCCCTGCCAAAACCCATCATGATGATTGATTGTTCCCCGCTTACCATCCACCAGAGCGAATGCCTCTCCCCCAGGATAATGAGGACTATAAGGATGTTTATAAGAAACTAATTTACCAATTCCCAAATGATTCACATTCAACTCATCTTCAGAACGGTCTAAATCCAATCGTCCAATAGGGCGAACACCACTCCCTTTCGTTTTCGTAATGCGGTCACCCAATTCTTCGCGGGAATTCTGACCAAGTTCTTTTAATTGTGTAACAATTTTGGGAAATTGTTCTGCCACATTGTAAGACTCGCTGATATCATTTTCAAGATCATACAATTCGATACCTGCATTGCCTCGAGCATATGGTCCGGGATAGCCATCATTCCCAGGTTCTACACCTAAATAAGAACGATATTCATGCGGAAAGGTCAATTTCCACTTTCCTTGGCGCACCGCTACCAATTCACCAACATAATAGTAATTATATTCCTTTCTTGGCGATTCATTTGATTTCCCAACCAAGTGTGATTTAAAACTGATTCCATCAATTTTTTTCTTAGGCAAATCAACACCAACAATATCAGCGATTGTTGGCAGGATATCAACCGTTGCAGTAAGTTGATTTGATACAAATCCATGAGGAATTTTACCGGGCCAACGCATTATAGCAGGGACGCGTGCTCCCCCTTCCCACATGGCCCCTTTACCTTCTCTCAAAGGACCCGTTAAACCTGCATGATTACCATAATTCAACCAGGGGCCGTTATCACTGGTAAAAATGACCAATGTATTTTCATCAAGGCCATTTGCTTTGAGTGCTTTCAATATTTCACCCACGGACCAGTCAATCTCCATTATCACATCACCATACATACCCTGCTGGCTTTTTCCTTTAAATTTATCAGATACACCTAAGGGCACATGTGGCATGGAATGAGGTAAATATAAAAAAAAAGGATTATCTTTATTTTTTTCGATGAACTTTACAGCACGTTCTGTATAACGAGTAGTTAACCGGTCTTGATCAGCCAGTGTACGGATCTCCTCAATCTTTTCATTGCCTTCAATAAGAGGTAACTGGGGATAAAAACTTTTAAAATGATCCGTACCGCTCACGGGTGCACCACTATAGTCTACAGGCCACATATCATTGGAATAGGGTACTCCAAAATATTCATCAAATCCTTGCTGAAGAGGGAGAAATTTTTCATGATGACCTAAATGCCATTTTCCGAAGGCAGCCGTGGCATAGCCTTTATTTTTTAATATCTCCGCGATGGTTTCTTCCTCCGGATTCAGGCCTACCCTGGCTGTATGGTTATAGGCACCTTGCACGCCTACACGCTCAGAATAACAACCGGTAAGCAAGGCAGCTCGAGAAGCACTGCAGACCGCTTGGGATACATGAAAATCTGTGAAGCGCATACCTTCATCAGCCATCTGATCTAAATTTGGTGTACTATAACCCCGGGCCCCGTAAACACCTACGTCGGCATAGCCCTGATCATCTGTAAAAATCAGGACAATATTCGGTTGTGACTTTTTTATTCCGAGGTTAATGCCACCCACAAACAGAATTGTAAATAGGACTGTCGTTAACGCCTGCTTTTTCAAAAAGGGGTCAAAATTATGAAAATCAGTTCGACGGCGCATGTTTTGAACTGATCCAATAAACAAGGGTGCCGACAATAAAAAGGCATAATGAAAATAATTCATACTTGGCATCACATAGACTAAAGCCAACAGGATTCCGCTGTAAACCAATGCCTGATGATAGGACTTTGCATTATCAATGCCCATACGCACCACCAATGTATTCTTACCGAATTTGGCATCCGCTTTGTGATCCCGCATATTATTAATATTCAGAACAGCAGTCGTGAACAACCCAATAGACGATGCCGGCAGGAGCAGGTCCCAGCGAAAGGAGTGGGCATGGAGAAAGTAGGACCCCAAAACGCCAAGCCAGCCAAAAAAGAGAAACACAAAAACATCACCCAACCCCGCATAGCCGTAAGGATTTTTCCCCATGGTATATTTCACGGCAACACCCATGGCTGTTAAACCGAGAACTGCAAATAACCCTGCTTTGGATAAATCCAGTCCCAGTGTCCCTTTATAGATAAGCCACACACCAAAAACAGAACAGAGTATAGCAATAACCCACATGGCGTTCACCATTTCATCTTTGGTAATGAGACCCGCCTGCATGGTTCTGTCCGGACCCACGCGATCTTCATTGTCCGTTCCTTTTACAAAATCTCCGTAATCATTGGCAAGATTTGACAGGATTTGTAGAAAAAGTGTGGTTACCAATGCCAGAAGAAAGACCCTCAGATTAAACCGTCCATCTGCCATAGCTAATCCACTCCCCATGATGATACAGGAAAAGGCTAAGGGTAGCGTCCGTATTCTAAATGCTTTAATCCACTTCATATTATAATTGCCACTAAGATACGAAGACTCAAAGTTTTACTTAGGGCCTTTGCGGTTATCCATCAAGGAAATTTGGGGTACTTTGAAAAATCCGGTTTCCGTTTTTCCACAAAGGCGTCCCGTCCTTCCTTCGCTTCATCGGATAAATAATAAAGCAACGTGGAATTTCCGGCCAATTCTTGAATACCCGCTTGTCCATCCAATTCTGCATTGAAGGATGCTTTCAGCATCCGGATCGCCAAGGGTGACCTCTCCTGGATCTTCTTCGCCCATTCAATGAAGGTATCTTCCAGCTTATCTAAAGGCACAACTGTATTCACCAATCCCATATCCAAAGCTTGCTGTGCGTCGTATTGATCACAAAGATACCAAATCTCGCGAGCTTTTTTCTGCCCCACACTTCGTGCTAAATAGGATGCACCAAATCCACCATCGAATGAACCAACCTTTGGGCCGGTCTGACCAAACTGTGCATTTTCAGCCGCAATGGTCAGATCGCAAACCACATGAAGCACATGACCACCGCCAATGGACCATCCTGCCACTGCCGCAATCACCACTTTTGGGATGGATCGAATCTGCTTTTGCAAGTCCAACACATTGAGCCGTGGTACTTCATCCTTACCCACGTAACCACCATGACCCCGTACACTTTGGTCACCACCGCTGCAAAAGGCCTTCCCCCCTTCACCGGTAAATATAATGACATCAATATTTTCATCATCCCTGCAAATATTCATGGCATCGATCATTTCTTTCACCGTCCGCGGGGTGAATGCATTATGCTTTTCCGGACGGTTGATGCTGATTTTGGCAATTCCTTCAAAAAAATCAAATTTTATTTCATCATATTGCCGAATCGTTTTCCAATTTTGTTTCCAATCCATAATTAACTCCTTATTTTTATATCTTTTTGGTAATCCTTTTAAATGTTTCGGTATTTGTTTTCATGTCTGTAAATATTTCCAGGATGCCTGCTTCCCACTCATGGATAGCTTCCAAGGATGCAGCGGACGTATAGGCTAATCCAAATTCTTTTGCGGTCAATTCTGCTGTTCGCTCGTGGGGTGTAGTAAATAAATCTGTCAGCCCATTTTGGTTTGAGGGCCCGGGAATCATATTAAAAATCCCACCACCACTGTCATTCAAAATGATAATTTGTAGATTGCTTGGAAATGTATGATTCAGCCATAACCCATTCCGATCATAAAAAAAGGACAGATCCCCAACAATCAATGTGTGCTTCTTATCCGGTTCTCCTAATGCATGACCTACTGCCGAACTCACAACACCATCAATCCCTGACGTTCCACGATTACACCAAACATCTACGGTTTGTTCATTCACGCCGATAAAATTAGCAATCCGTACCGGCATGCTGTTCCCCAAATGCAAAACCGAATTCTCTAGAAGTTGCGCAATCACTTTTTGAACGGCGGAAAAATAATTAAACTTGGCACTCCTCAATATTGAAATAAGATTTTCATCAACTTCTATTTGAGCCTTGGACAATAAATTAAAATAAGAGTCATCCTTTTCTCTATCTGTCAGTGCACTCTGCGACACCGCGGCAAACTTATTTACCCATTCTTTTAAAAATTCAACAGGCTCTATTTCAATAATTTTAGTCAACGATTGAAACGGGTCTCCCACCATACCCAATCCAATATGCCAATGGACTTTCGGTTTATTTGCTCTCAAAAACAATTTCAGATTTTTGGAAATGACCGATCGCCCAAAAGTAATTAATAAATCGGGAGATAAAGAATTGTCCGCATTTTTAAAAAGAAGATCAGGTGATTTAATGACCCCATCCACTCTATGGAGATTAGAGATCACATCTCCAACTACCGGTATACCCAACTGATTGAGTACATTCACTAATTCCTGATTCGGCTCCATCTGCCCACCCAATACCATCACTTTTTCAGATGATTTCAGGACCAATTCAAACTCATCCCAAACTGACTTATCGATTTTGTTAATTTTATTTTTTCTCCGTGTACTCCATATCTCCGTGGTAAAATTAACTTCATCAATTGAATCCGGATAAAACGGCTCCCGGATAGGAATATTCAAATGCACCGGCCCTTTTGTACCGTCCAAGGCCAATTCAAATGCTTTTTCGGCCACATCCACATTTTCTTCGTCATAAATAAAATTGTCTTTCACATGGTCAACATACAGATTTCTCTGATGGATTGTTTGTCCATCCCACTGGTCGATCCACTCTGGTGGACGATCGGCAGTTAGTACAATCAAAGGAACATTCTGATAAAAGGCTTCTGTCACCGCTGGAGCAAAATTCTGTGCTGCCGTACCTGATGTACAAACCAATACAACAGGCTTATCTGATTGCTGGGCAAGCCCAAGGGTAACAAAACCTGCAGTTCGTTCATCCGTTACAGAAATTGTTTCGATCTTTGGATATTTTCCAAATCCGATAAGTAAAGGCGCACAACGAGAACCGGGACACACCACTGCTTTTTCCACGCCGAATTCAGCACATAGACCAATTAGATCATAAATATGCCGGGTGTTTTGTAAAGCCACAAAGTTCATAGAAATTACTAAAGTCTCTTTTCACTCTTTGGTTTTTGTGGCTCCGTGACCATTCATCACATCCAATAAAGTTTGGCATTTCAGGGCAGTTTCTTCCCACTCTTTCTCAGGGATTGAATCATGTGTAATCCCTGCACCGGCATAAAGCACCGCACGAGTCCGTAAAATTTGCATGCAACGAAGATTGACATACAGTCTTGAAACGCCATCCATATTTACCGGACCTAAAAATCCGCTGTAGAATTCCCTATTCAAATGTTCATTGGCGGCAATGAACCGGAGGGCCGAATATTTCGGCATCCCACACACAGCTGAAGTCGGATGAAGCAAATGAAGCATTACCGTTCCCAATTCAGGAAAGTGGACTTCATTCAGATCCACCATGTATTCTGTTTTCAGGTGAATCATATTCCCGGCCCGAACCGATCGTGGGCCGGTTTCCACAAATTCCCGCAATCGAATAGTCTTGAATTGCTCAATGATGTAGCGGCTCACCATGGCCTGCTCTTCAATCTCTTTCTGATTCCACGCCGCTTTTGATAGATCTTTATCCACAGGAAATGGTTGCGTCCCCGCCACAGAAACCGTTCGAAAATGTTCGGAAGATGTTTCAATCAACAGTTCCGGCGTGGCGCCCATCCATGTTCCCCGACCGGGAATGGAGACCAAACTCACAAACGCATCGGGATAGGCTTGTTCTAACCGATTAAATTGTTCGATCACATTAAAATTTTCTGCTAAGGGTTCGTCATAAGTTCGCGCTGAAACCACCTTATCAAATTCTCCATCTTCAATGGCTTTGATTCCATTTTCTACCATATCAATGAAGTGATTTTTCTCTCCTGATATTTCCGTATCCGGCCGATGATTCAAATGATATGAATTGGTCAATGAGCTTGTCAAACTGCCATTTTCCATCTTCCTTTTTCCATGAACTATCTTCCATGAATTATCTTCCATCACCCATGCATATATATCCGCCTTCAAAAACAGCGTCTCATTCCCTTCCGGATTCATAAATGGACTCACCACAAATCCCATATCCGTTTTCTGGAGATCGATTCTCCCTTTCGCTGGCGTTTCTGAGAAATCTCCCAAGAAGTGAACTGTTTTTTCTCGTGGACACCGCCATACAGCAATGATTCCATTTTCAACCATCACCTTGGACCATAGGTTTTCTAATGAAATTTTTTGTTCAGATATTGTTTCTGTTTTCATGTGTTTACGTTTTCTTGTGTTCAAATCGTTAACACTCGAACACATGCGCACTTTCTACTTTTTATCTACCACTGCCAAGGTCAACCGACTCACCGCCACCATTTTCCCATCATCATTTGTAATATCAATATTCCAAATGTGAATTTTTCTTTCCACTTTGATTGGTCTTGCCTTTCCATAGACCCAACCGTCTCTGGTACTTCTCAAATGGTTGCAATTGATTTCCACTCCTACCACTGTTTGTGTATCCCGATTCACGTGCATTTCTCCGGCGATGCTTCCCAACGTTTCTGCCAAAGCCGCTGATGCACCGCCATGAAGCAATCCAAAGGGCTGAATGGTTCGATGATCCACAGGTATTTTTCCGCAAACGAAATCACTTCCGAAATCAGTGATTTCAATGCCAAGATTTTCAACCATGGTATTTTTGCTGAATGCGTTCATTTGTTCTAATGTTTTTTGTTTTTCCATTATTTTTGTCCTATATATAGTGTGCAAACCCCAAATGTCAGCGGAATTGCTAGACTATTTTTTAATCCCACCGATTCCATCAGCGCCACAAATTCTTTTTGCGTGGGAAAATTCAAGATAGAGTCGACCAAATATTCGTAAGCCGCCGGATTCTTTGTGAAAATTTTTGCCAATTGTGGTAATACGCCATTCAAATAGAAACTATAGGTGCTTCGCCAAAACCCCGGTTCAGGTGTGGTGAGTTCCAAGATCATGACCTGTCCATTATCAACGATCACTCGTTTCATTTCAGAAAGTGCTTTCACCATATCCGGGATATTCCGGATGCCAAAAGCAATGGCCGTCACATCAAAGGAATTATCATTAAAATCTATATTCGTGGCATCGCCCCATTTCAATTCCACACGATCTTCCAAATTCTGATTGGATATTTTTTCAATTCCCTTATCTACCATTTTCTGGACAAAATCCACACCGGTCACATTTACTTCCTGATAAGTATTCGCACAATCCAAGGCAAGATCGCCGGTGCCGGTGGCCACATCCAAAAATCGATTAGTTTTGAAAAAGTTCATTTCAGAAACAGTTCGTTTCCGCCAAGCCACATCCCGCCGCCCGGATAATACCCTATTCAAAAAATCATACTTATCTGTTACAGATGCAAATATATCCTTTACAATTCCAATTCGTTGATCGTCGTTCATCTCCTGAACGGATGGATATTCTACATTTTGCGTCTTTGCGTCTTCGCTTTTCACTTAAGTCCCTTAGTAAAAAATATTGTAATCCCCTTCACCCACTCATCTCTATTAAACTGGTCTGCATCTCCATGGGATTTTGCTTCGTGGTAATCTTTCAAGAATCGGTTCAGAACTGAATCCAGGAAAAAGACCGCTTGTCCTTTATCCAAATTGGGATCCAATTCATTTCGATCCATGGCATCTTGAATTATTTCACCCAAATAGTCATTAGATAGCACTTGTAATTCCGAAACGATTTTCTGTCGATTCGGAGAATCAGCAGAGTAAATCAGCCGAAAATAAATACGAGCCAATCTCGGATGATCGGTGATGAATTGCACACCCGAATCCACGATTTTGGTAAGTCGTTTTTCGAATGGCAAATCAACTGTCTCATCCCGGACTTTCCGTAAATAAGCCTTTACTTCGCCTATTGCAAGATGATAAATATGGTGGTAAAGACTACTTTTCGTTTTAAAATAATTAAAAAGCGATCCTTTGGCAATACCAGCTCGTTCCACCACCTTATTCATGGAGGCAGTTTCATAGTTCCGTTCAGAAAACTCAGCTACGGATGCATCAACGATCCGCGCCTGTTTTTCTGTAGGCAATTGTTCAAATTTGTTTGTTGATGAAATCATAATTAATATAATAATGACCGGGTGGTCAATTTAGCTTTTTCATTAATAATAGAAAAGAAAAAGCCCCCAAATATTTGGGGGCTTTTAATGTAGAGACTATGGAGAGCTTATACTATATTATTAAAATGCATAGCGGATTTCAGCAACAGCTAACCGGCGTGTAGCTGGAGAGCCCACCATTTGCCGAGCTTCAGTGTCCGTTACATTATCCACCGTCAAGTTAACCAGGATTTTTTCCGAGACATCGTAACTAATACCCAAGTCAATGAGAGTATAACCGCCCAAAGGACCTTCATCCATAAAGTATGGATTACCGGTGATGCTGATTCCTTTTCCTTCAGCTGTGGCACGATGGCTGCCGGAAATAAAATCAAATTCATCCACATGTCTTGTAGAAACTGAAATGGCCAAACCTTGTAATCCGAGGTCTTTCATATCCACGCCAGCTGCCCATTTGGTTTCGGGTGCATTGATATGCAGTGAAGCATATTTCGCAGCCGTAGCTTCGTCTTCCTTTTTATTTTTCAAATCAGAATAATCCGCTTTTGAATAATTCAGGAATACACCGATATTGTTGTTAAGAGCATATTTAACACCAAGGTCAAAACCTGAGATTTTTACTTCTCCAAAGTTTTTGTAGGTCATAATATACTCAGGATCCAATGCCACATCGCCAATATGCGTAATGATGAGCGGCGTTCCTGGTGTTCCGGCTAATCCCAATCCGAGAGGATCAGCAATGAATTGTAACGGGCTGATGAAATCCTTGTAGTTGCTTTGGAAATAATTCACGTCCAAGTACATTCCTTTTACAGGAGTGCCCTTAAATCCGAATTCCAGTGTTTCGTTGGTTTCAACTTTCAAAGGATCAATCGTGGAACCGTCTGCATAGGTAAATCCACGACCGCCGCCCCGAAGGATTAAGCCGTAGGGACCGACAACTCCATAGGGTAGATACAGCATCTGCTGTAAAATTGCTGGCGCTTGGAACGCTCTATTCCACGTAACACGAATATTTCCGAAACCAAGACCTTTCCAAACCAACCCAACTCGAGGACTGGTATTCTTTCCGTAGTTATCGTGGTTATCGAAACGCAAAGCGGCCGTCAACGATAATGATGCAGGTAAGTCCGCTTGTGCCTGCCCATAAAAACCTGTTTGGGCAAGTACAATGGCCTCTCCCGCTTCTACGCCGGTAACGGGGTCTTTACCTTTATCGTCCAAGTAGGTTCTGCCTGATATTGGTTCAAATTTCATGTAGTCGAACCCGGTAATTAAATGCATAAAACCTAACTTAATGTTCCCTTGGGCTTCAGCTCCTATGAGTCCGGAATCATCAACATATTTGGTTGTTTCGATGGCATTTTCTCTAGTCATCCCACCCAATTCCAACATAGATCGGTTTGGAACTGAATGAGTGGTACCTGCTTCATTGGTTGTATTATAAAACCGAGCAAATACATTAGGATGACTAACTTGTACCCATGTATTATTCACAGTCCAACCTTGCAGAACATTGGCACCTAAATTGGTTGTTCCCCAACCGGTTTGTTTACCCTGACCAAATCCTGCGGAAATTTCCATGTCGTTGTTAATTGCATAATATATTCCTACGTTCAGTCGTTGGTCTTCGATTTTACTATCTTCTTCATGACCCACTACGATGGTTTCGCCTGCATCCAGAGTACTATTTCCATTCAAATCACCCCAGTATTCTTTGTTTGTTGTCCAATCGGTTCCTGCAATATGTTCGAAATTCACCTTATAAGCAAGAGCACCGGCAATGCCTGCATATCGAACCCGTTGGGTCAAAATACCATTTTGACCGGCTCCGAGAACCACTGACCCGCCGGGGTATTCTCTAGGATGTTTGGAAATTACGTTCATCATTCCATTATGAGCATTGGGTCCGTACAAAGCGGAACTGGGTCCCATGATGACCTCTACCCGCTCAATATCTTCCTTTGCCACAGGCCATAATCCGCCGGACGATAAGCCCGCTCCAGGAAGCATGGCATTCATTCCGTCGCCCATCATCATAAAGCGATAGCTGTATGCCGACATAAAGCCCCGGGCATTTACGCCTATGCCTTGAATACCGGCTTGGTAAATATCAGCGCCTTTCACTTCCTTCATCAATGCACCAACATTAAAACCGGTGCTTCGTCTGATTTTTGCTTCGTTGATGACAGCAATGGTGACCGGCGCATCCACAATTTTTTCCACTCTTCTTGATGCCGATATCACTACTTCATCACCTGGCAAAAGTGAAACAGCAAGGGCAAAGTTCGCCGTTGCAGCACCGTCGCCCACTGTAACTGATTGTGATGAAGATGCATATCCAATGAAGGAAGCCGTCACCGTATAGGAACCTGCCCCTACGCCGGAGATTGTGTATTCCCCGTTAGCGTTAGCAGATGCTCCCATGTCCGTTCCGTCCACTAACACATTGGCTTCTACCAACGGACTTCCGTTTTCATCTGTTACCGAACCGGTAATAGATCCTGTTTGTGCTGATAACCCGGCTATTAACGCCAAGGATAAACAGCAGTTTATGAATATGGATTTCTTATCCATGTTTTACTCCTTTTCGTTTACTTTAAAAGTCTTATTGATGAAAAATCCCCCAATTAATACAGGAAATGTAGAGGTCAATACAGCCAGGGATGCACTTACCCCCGGATTTTTAAAAACCAATTCTGATTCAGGGAAAATACTGGTGCCAAAAACATACAGGACAAAATGTACACTTAATCCTAAAATTGATGTTCCCCAGACCAGTGGCAGGGATACATTTTTATACATTATTCCCGATAGTAAGGGTGGAACAACCGCCACAACCAATCCATAAACACCCACTTGGCCAAAGATACCCAGTAATTTAGGCGGATTTAAACAAATCAAAAATGCCATGACAGCAACCACCACCAAAACAATATGACTGGCCTTATGGGCAAATTGAAGTTGGCGTTTTCTATCCCAGTGGTGCCCTTTGAATTTTTGAACCAAATTTAAAACTAAATCATTGGCAGTAATGGTTGATAGGCCTATGAGAATTCCATCCAAGGTGGACATCCCAGCGGCCAGAAGAACAACGCTTATGAACTTAAATACCCATCCAGGGAAGGCATTTTTAATATACATGGTCATGACCAAATCCTGGCGCAAGGTCCCTGTTGCATCCAACAGTTGTTCTGGGGGGATGACCACGCGACTGTAAAATCCAACAACAACTAAAGAGAAGAATAGAACAAGCACAATGATTCCAACGGTTAAATACTGGCGAACTTGTTTATCTGTATTTACATAGAGCGCCTTCGTCAAAATATGCGGCTGGCAAACCAAGGCAGCACCAATAATGAATCCCGCCAGGTAAACGGAATAAAAATCATTGAATAGATTACTATTTGGATTGACCCACATTGTTAAAGAGGCATCCTGGTTGCGCAGTTGATCTATCAAGCTTGGATTATCAAAGAATAAGGTTAACCCAGAACCGATAACGATAATCGCAACCAGGATCATGAGAGAGCCTTGTAGCATATTTGTAAAAACGTGGGCGTAGGTTCCGCCAGAAAATATATATCCTGTTACAAATGTGAGTATAATTATAAGCGCCGCCACATTGTGGATACCCAAGAGGTTTTGCATGACGATTGAAAGTCCGCCAACTATTAATACGACAAATGCGAATGAAAGTAGATTTAAAAAAGCAAAGTATAGCGCGAAGCCTTTTGAATTGTATCGATTTCCAATCCAATGCGGTATGGTAAGCGCCTTATTATCAGCGCCAATTCTGCTAAACCGGAAAGATAAGATAACCAGCATTACAATAAATCCAATGGCAATCCCCGGTGCGAAATGCATAAAACCGGCTAGTCCATGAACATATACAAATCCCGGATTAATAATAAATGTAGCCGCCGAAGCCGTGCTGGCCGCCATCGTGACACCTACAACCCAGGGTGCAAGATCGCCAGCGCCAATAGCAAAACTGTCAAAGCCTTTTGTTTTTTTATACCCCATCCAGCCCAGGTAACTGGTGCCCAAAATGTAGATACTGAATAAGGTCCAAGCTAAAGACATTGGTTAAGACACCCTTCCCCATTGTACACAGGCGGCGCCCCAGACATATCCAACTCCGGCGCCCACCATCATCATCAAATCTCCATCATTTAATTTCCCTTGACGGAGGCTTTCAATGATGACTATCACATTATCATGTTCACCCGTATGACCATATTCGGAAAGGTAAACCGATTGGGTTTCACGCAAAAAAAGTCTGTTAAGCATATCTTTATGGGCCGAGGGTTTTACATGGATCATATTTAAAAAATCCACACTTTCCCGCGTCAATTCCCTGTTCAAATATTTCCCACTATCAACCAATGATTTATCAATACATTTGAACCAGTTATCCATGGAAACTTCTCCCAAACGGGATTTCATGGCTTCTGGCTCGAGGAGTTTAAAATAAAATTCATTATTTTTTACCGCTTCATCGGTGGGATGCTTTTTGGTCCCACTGGATGGTATTACACAATGAAGATTCATGGAACCATCCACAATTATGTGGCTGCCAAGGACATGATTCTCAGGCCAGTTTTTCTTTAACAAGATCGCCGAACCACCGGCGCCAATATTGAACATCCAACTGGTGTCATGATCTTTCAGGTTTACAAAATCGCCCACATTATATCCACCGGCAATCATGACTGTATTGATATCCGGGTCTTCCAACATGATACTCTTGGCGGTTTTCAGGGCACCAATGGATGTGCAGCAGCGCATATGCAGATCCATGGCCCAGGCATTGGTAGCACCGATTTCGTGGGCCAGGTTGATTCCGGAAGTCCACAGCAGGTATTCCCGCCACTCTTCCGTGTTGCACAGGATCACATCAATTTCTTTCGGATCAACATCGCATTTGGATAAACAATCTTGGGCCGCCCACGCACCCATTTGGTTTGGGTGCACACCGGAATCAGGCATATATTTTTTTTCAATGCCAAGTTTTTCTTTCACCACCCACTCGGGTAATCCGGAACTATCAGCAATGTCTCCCGCCGTCATAAAAGTATCGGGTGTATACATCCCTGCGCTGACGATTCCAACTGACGGCTGACTCATGACACTACCATTTTACGTAATTCTGTTTTTAGGATTTTTCCCGGGCCTGATAAGGGCATTTCTTCAATAAATCTAACTTCTTGGGGCACCTTGTATTTGGCCAGGTTATTTTTCAAATAATCGATTATTTCTTTTTCTGTAGGGTTAGCCTCAATGTTTTTAACGATAAATGCACAACCAACTTCTCCCCATTTCTCATTGGGGATTCCCACTACGGCGCACATTTCTACATCGCTGTTTTCGTAAAGAACCTTTTCAATTTCAGCTGGGAATACATTTTCCCCACCGCTGAGGAACATATCTTTCAGGCGGTCAACAATATAGAAGTATCCTTCATCATCCACTTTAGCCATATCGCCCGTATGGAGATAATTTTCATCGTCAAATAGGGCGGCAGTGGCTTCTGGGTTTTCAAAATATCCTGTAGTTGCCATGGGCCCTCTTAAACAAAGTTCGCCGATTTCATCGGGTGATTTTGTTTCATTTGTTTCGGGGTCAACAACTTTTGCATCCACGAAAAAATTAGGCTTCCCGATTGAGCCTGCCTTCCGTTCCGAATCCTCCGCTGAAAGGATAAAATCTGCAGGGCCGAATTCCGTCAAGCCAAATCCCTGGCGAAAAACCACATTTTTTTCCTGCTGATATTTCTTCATTAAAGGGACAGGCATGGGTGCGCCGCCACTGATGCAGTATCTTAAAGATGATAAATCTGCCTCAGCCCAATTTGGACTTTGTGTCATCATCTGGAAGACGGAGGGCACCGCTGCAAACAGCGACAGCTTTTCTTCCTGGATCACGGTTAGCAATTGATCCGGGTCTACACCCTTTGTCTGGTAAATCGTCCCGCCCATGATTTGAATGGGGGTTGCGAATACAAAAAGTCCCCCTGTATGAAACATGGGAAATACATTTAAAAAACTATCAGTTCCCTTGACATCTGCAAATTCTGTATTAAAAATATTCCAAACTACTTGCCGATGACTGATTTGCGCAGCCTTAGGCAATCCGGTGGTTCCGCCGGTGAACAGTAAACATAGAGTATCTGTTTCAATCAATGATTCACAGGTTATTGGCGCTGAACTTGATGTGGCTAATTCTTCTTCTAATTCATCTGATTGAATGAATGTAACGTGGGGTGCTTTCGTTTTTATAAATGAAACAATTTCGGATAATTCACCCTCATCGCTGTGAATAAATACTTTTGGTTTACTAACTTGGACCTGATACAGAACCTCCTTGGGATGGAGTCGCCAGTTATAAGGTGTGGAGACACAACCCGTTTTTCCGCAGGCATAGAATAAGTCATAATGATGAATACCATCCATAGCAAGAATACCGGCTCGATCGCCTTTTTCTAATCCAATTTTCCCCAACCAGTGCCCCGACCTGTTGGCACGGTCATTCAATTGGTTAAATGTATATTTACGGCCATTGTCTCCTAAGTCAACCAAAGCTAGATCATCCCCGGAATAAAGAGCGCGCCGACCGATATAATCTCCAACATACATTTTACTTTCCACCTTCTATTGGATGGGATTGTATAAAAGAGATCACATCCTGGTTAAACTGCTCCCGATCTTCGAAAAAAAATAAATGTTTGCCTTCATAAATCTTCAAAATGGATTGATTAATTTTTTGATGGAGCATTTTCACGTCATCAAGCGGGATCATTTTATCATCTTTCCCACCAGCAATAAATGTGGGGACACTTAATGCATCCAAAGTACCGTTTTGGATATATCCGTACCCGGCTAATATCTGACGGTAGTAGGCAAATTCCGGCTGGGGATATTGAATCCGCCAATTCGTGATCTTATCCAGTTCTTCCCCATTATTTTGGATAAAGTCTTCTGTGAAATTCAGTTGGTAAATTTCTTCCAACCTTTCTTTGCGCGTTTTGCCTCGGAGGCGAATAATTTGACTTAGGGTATTTCCATCTGGGCCAATACTATCACTTCCGCCCGAGGATGTAGCAATCAATGCCAGTGATGCCACCTTTTTTGGCCATCGAATTGCAAACTGTTGGGCAATGTATCCTCCCAAAGAAACACCAAGAATATGGAATTTTTCATATCCCATTTGATCGACAATGGCTGTCATGTCCTCAGCCATTTGGGGAACGGAATAAAAATGATCCGGTTTTTCGGAACGACCACTTCCACGAAGGTGGGGCATTATTAATTCGTAGTTTTTAGATAGATCCGGAGTCATTGAATTCCACAGCCAGGATCCAGCTCCAACGCCCGGCACCATTAATAACGGCTCTCCGGAGCCACATTGCTCCACGTATATTTGGGCACCACTTATATTGAGCGAAAAATGTTTCAAAGATCAACGTCCATTTAGGTACTCATCCACATCGGGAAGTTTTTCTTTTTCGCTCTCCCAACTTTTAATGAATTCTTTGTCAGCGGCGAGAAGTTTAAGAAAGTATTCCTTCATTATGATAAGTCGGGTGCAAATCAATTTTAATGATTGCTTTTCATTACCTACCGCATTCTTATACGCTATGAGAAACTTTTCTAAATGTCTTTCAGCAATATCCAAGTTATCAAGATACAATTTAGATTGATTTATTGATGCCCGTACAAATACATCATCGGCAATTTCAAAATGTTGTTTACGTTGACCTTTTACCCAAACACGTCTAATTATTTCAAGATCAACCAATCGGCCGCAAATTTGGGTGATAGGTGTTTTGGTGACATCCAGAGCTTCACAGATTTCATCAATGGTTAAGGCCCCATTGTTACTTAGCATTAATCCCACGACTCTTCCCATGAGATTACTATGGCCAAATTTTTTGTACCCGTTACCGAATGCTTCGATCAATGAATATTGATTATTATTCATAATAGTCCTTTAACGTAGTAAGAATTCTAAAACATCCTTGTTAAATGGTTCGGGATCTTCCACGAAAAACTGGTGTTCTAATCCTTCGTAAATCTTTAAAGTACTGTTTGGAATTTTTTTATGCATATTTTCGCCATTGATCACAGGAACCAATATATCTTCCCTTCCGTGGCCAATAAATGTCAATACATTAATTTTATGAAGCCGTTTAGACGCATCGAATTTGAGTCCAATAGCCGCCTGGGCTTTATATCCATACTTTGGCTGAGGGTTTTGCAGCCGCAAATCAATGAGGTGTTCCACCCGTGCCGAATCCGCCATAAAACGATCAGAATAAGCCATGGTTAATCGATCCCGAATCACCTCCCGCGGTGCGCCCTCCGGTGCTTTGAGCAACTTCGTGAGTGTTTTCATACTCATGGGAACGTGTTCTTTTCCGCCCGCAGTTGTTGATAACAAAACAAGTTTTTCCACTCTTTCCGGATGACGAATTGCAAATTCCATGGCAGTGAATCCACCCATTGAAGCTCCCATCAGACTGGCTTTCCCGATACCAAGCGAATCCATCAGTCCCAACAAGTCATCAACCATCATATCGATCGTATAAGGTCCTACCGGTATACTGGAATGACCGATCCCCCGATTATCATAAGCAATTGTTGTAAAGTGTTTAGATAGTGCTGAAACATTATTTTCATACAACCATGTTTCAACCCCAAGACCTTCAATTAAAATTAAAAATGGTCCACTCCCGTTTTTTTCATAATAAAGGTCTATACCATTTACCTTTACCGTTTCCCCCGGATAGAGAGATTTGTCGTAGTAGGATTCAGACTTTTCAATGGGACTAAGGTTAGGTTTTGAACCGCAACCAATAATAGCACCAAGCATAATTCCTATTAGGATTGTTAGTTTATTTTTCATTTAATGTGTGTTGAGGACTAAATAATAACTATAAAAACTTTTTTTACAGTTATTATAGTTATTTAAAATATAGGTGCCATCAGATTGAAAGCGCAAGGATTATTTTACAAACAAAAAACCCCGCAAAATGCGGGGTTTTAATTAAAGTGAATCGATGGCTGTGGAGTCCGGTTCCGGCGGTGGGGGTACCTCACCCCAATAGGTTGGCGAGGTATTCAACTGCCATGCAATATTCTCATTGGTCTGATATACTTCTACTTCATCACCAACACGGATATTACTGGCGGACCATTCCGCACCTGAACGACCAACGGTAATGCGACCCAAAGATTCGCTGTTATGATCTTTCAACACCAATAGGGTTCCAGTGGAGTCACCCACATTGAACTTATCCCATTTGGCTTGATTCCTCGATACGAGGGATGTCCTTTTCACCTTCAGGACTTTATCAAAAAAATTATTAATTGTATTCTCTTTCACAACCAAAGTATCGTTACCGTCAATGGCCCAACTTTCACCATTAAAAGAAAGAGAGATCGTTTCAACCCCAGAGGAAATATCAAAATTGAATACATCTTCCCGTTCAATTTCAAATACCTGGTCACTGCTTGATCCAAGATTACTTTGCTGCAGTTGGTTAATCCCAAACAGAACCACAAAGATGCCCAAAACAATCAGAAGCCACTTCGTATTTTTACCCATAAAGCTCCTCCAAAATACTACTTCTACGTTTCTGTTGACGCATCCGGACCAAACCGAATCCAACAATCAACAATGATGGCAATACAATATTGACCCATTTCCACGTTTTTTTGGCATCATCAGAAACTTCTTCCAAAGGACGGGATGTAATTTCACGAGATCGAAGCGCAATCAAGTCGCGATCACCGATGAGATAATCCACTGAATTCATAATAAAAATATGATTTTCAGGGGAACGGCCACCGCCTTGATCCGCCATAAATTCGGAATCACCCACCAAGATAACTTGGCTCATGATCCCATTTTCTCCGACTTTTTCTGATCGGGCACTCAGCACTTTATCCGCTTGATTAAACATACGAATGAATGGATTTTGTTTCGGATCAGGATTTAAATTGAAATTGCCACGCATCTCCCCGGACTGATCTGACGTAAACAATAGTGGCACATAGTTCACATTCTCAAATGAGGCTGAATCCTGTTTGAGTTCACTGGCAAAAACAAGTTGGATCTGTTCAAGCCCGGCGACAATCGCTTCTTTCGTATTGAATGAACGAATGATTGGCAACAATGGGTACTCCATGGGGACATTCATTCGAATAGGTCCCATTTGCTGCTGTACATTCACACGTCCGCAAATTTTATCCGTAACCAGATTGGGCTCAATGGCAAAACCATAGTCATCGATAAGATCAAAAATATTGGATTGAATTGGGAAAGCTTGTTGCACCTGGAGGTTGGTTTTTATCCTGCTCTGAGTCAAGAATAAATTCCCGCCCCGTTCAAGATAGGCCGACAAATTGGTGTACGCATCCGTGGAAAGCGAATCAGACACACCACCCATGAGTAGCGCAGTTATATCAGCAGGAACTGCCTCGCTCAAATTCACAGGGCGAACCGTGTATCGCTGTCCCAAAAGGTTTTGGATATTTTGAAATTGAGCTGTCTGTCCCTCTAATTGTGCAATCCCAACTGTGGGTTTATTGATTTCCACCAACTTCTTGATCTTTGATGTGATCTCATATTCCAATCCTGTGGTGGTTTGAATGACCGGAAGCACTTCCTTTTTATCTTCATACTGGATTACCATCCCCATGAGGACGCGCTTCACTTCCATTTTGTCATTTTCAACCACCTGCATCTGGACCGGCATAATGCCCGCCTTCTGGGCTTCCTGTTCGATATCCTTATCATCTTCAGGCCGGAAGAATTCAAAGCGGACATTTCCATCGGCAAGTGCTTCATACTCTTCCAGTATGTCTTGAAGATAACGGCGGTTATTAGCGTACTCTCCGGGAAGATCATCAGAGAAATACACTTTCATGGTCAACAGATCATTTACCTGTTTTACGACCGATTCACTAGATGAAGAGAGGGAATACATATTATTATCGGTCAAATCCCAGCGGTGGAACCAGCTTTGGGAAATGCCATTCAATAAGAATAAGATGACAAATAGTAAAATGCCGGGGACGAAAACTGATTTTTTCAGATCAATATTTTTAATTAGCTGTTTCATTATTTCCACCTCCGTACTTCAAGGGTCTGAATGGTAAGAAAGATGAAAAATCCAACCATGGAGAAAAAGTAGATCAAATTTCTGGAATCGATTACACCGCGAGAAATATTGGACAAATGGTAATCCACCGCCAAAAATTGGAAAATCCCCGCCAGTGAATGGGGTACAAAAACCAATGTCTTATCCAGCATATAAAATACAAGAACAAGAAATACGCCGATGATAAATGCCACTACCTGGTTTTCAGTCACACTGCTGGCATAAGTACCAATGGCTGTGAATGTGGCACCCATCAAGGCCAATCCCAGATAGCCGCTGAATATGGCTCCGAAATCCACATTCGTTCCAACGGAAACCAATGTGAAAAAGTGAATTGAAGTAGCCACAAGTCCAAGAAGGATCAAACAGAATCCCGCTAGGAATTTACCTAATACGAATTCATATGTATTTAATGGCATAGTTGATATGGTTTCCATGGTGCCGATATTGTTCTCCCGGGCGATCAATCCCATGGAGACGGCGGGAATGAAAAACAGGTAAACCAAAGGTACAATGTCAAACAACACCCGCAGGTCCGATTGGCCGAAGAGGAAGAAGGTATTCGTAAAGAAATAACCGCTCACCACGGTAAAAATGACTAAAAAGATATAAGCCATTGGACTATTGAAATAGCTATGCATTTCCCTGCGAAAAATGGTACGAATGTTATGCATTGGCACCCCCATCGGTGGTCAGGTTGCGGAAAATATCTTCCAGGTTAGTGGTATGGGGATTCATTTTGAGAATGGTCCAATTGTTTTCCACCGCATATTTGAACAACTCTTCACGGGGATCCTGGTCCTTGCCGTATTCAAACTGGAGCTGTTGAACCCCACTCACGTCTTTCATGGAAATAAATTTAACGGTCGGCAGATTGGCCTGGATATGCTCCACCGATTCCGTTTCCGCACCTTTGACTTCCATATTCAGAAGTACATTTCCCATAAAATTGCTCATTAGTTCATCGCTGGTGCCGTTGGCCACGATCTCACCCTGGTTAATAATCATTATTCGATCTACAGTGGCTTGAATTTCCTGGAGAATATGGCTGGACATAAATACCAATTTTTCTTTTCCCAAAGACTTTATGAGGCCGCGAATTTCAACAATTTGGTTCGGGTCCAATCCGGATACCGGTTCATCCAAAATTAATATTTTCGGATCATGAATCATGGAGGCTGCCAAACCGATCCGTTGTTTGTATCCCTTGGAACAATCAGAAATATTCTTATGGATAACCCCCTGCAAGCCGCACTGTTCGAAAACACGGGCCAAGGCTTCCTTGAATGGCCGCCCTGTTATTTTTCGAATACTGGCTAAAAACTCCAGGTATTCATAAACCCGCATTTCTGAATAAAGGGGATTTAACTCCGGCAAATACCCAATTTGCTTCTGAATTTCACGGGTGTGATCCATAATATTCAGATCGTTTACTTCAATCGTCCCCGTTGTGGGGACCAAGTAACCAGTCATCATTTTGAGCGTGGTGGTTTTCCCCGCACCGTTGGCGCCCAGGAAGCCGACGATCTCCCCATTCTGAATATCAAAGGATATAGATTTCACCGCTTCAACCGAGCCGTAATTTTTGGACAAATCCGTGATTTTAATCACCGGTTTATGACCTCCTTAATTTTGGTTTTTCACTTTTGATTAGAATAATAATCGAATGAAATACAACAAATTGTCGTAAAAAGTTCCGGCGAAGTTATCATAAAGAAAGAAAAAATCGCAAGCTTAGAACTACATAGATAAATGTTCTTTTCGAACAAAGGCACGCCAGAGTTTCAAGCGCTCTTTATTGGCCAACATTGTATCAAGAAATTCCTCAGGATATGATTCAAAATAACCATGATCTTCAATGATCTCAAAATGGGGATCACCGTTTTCTTTTGTAGCTGGGAGAAGGGTCTCTTCGCATTCTTTCATTTCTGTCTTTCGATATCCCCTTCTTTCACACAATCCGGAATCAAGTGTCGCTTCCATGCGGTACCATTTCTCATCTACATGAACAGCTGCCAAAGCATGGAAAGGTAAGATACCGTCGGGAATCATTTCTTTATAGCGCGTACGCATCAATGGATGATCCACAATCTTCTGATAGGTCAACGCTGCCGGGATGCCCGCTGCCCGAAAAAAGGCCACCTGCAAATTAGATTTTTGGTGGCACATACCATTTTTTTCAGCCAAAACGGATGACGCTTTCCAATCATTCTTGCTTTCAATTAATGGCGCAAAATTGTACTCAATTTCATCCCGGATAAAATTAAAGATGACTCGAACTTTATCCCAGTCATTGTCAAGACCATCGGTCAGTTCTTTTACTTTTTGGACAATTTCAGGATGGTTGTGGTCAATCCAATCGTCAGCTAAAAGACAGGTGTTAATATCCAATCCTCTGGGATCGGCCATACCGATAACTGTTAGTTCTCTTAATGTTGACATAAATTGGGGTTTCTTTCAGGAAGAGAAGGCCGAAAAACTACAGGAATTTTGATCAAAACACGCTATGGATTTATAAGATTATAAATTATTTTAGTGTGTTTCGGTGTCGATCCGCAGCATGATCCAATCACCATTGGTTTCATTTCGAGGTATTGTGAAATAATATTTTTAAAGGATTGGTCATTTACTTTTTTTTCCATTCTGCCATCAGGCTCAGGTTCCGATAATCCAAGGTTTGGGTAAACACCCCAACCGCCGACCCAATTACTGATCATTTTTCTTAATGTCTGATCCGTTTTATCAATCGTATTACAATTTAGCATGAGTATATCCACTTTATCCTTCGCCAATTCATATACTGATTCTATTGGATGCCCCGATAATAAATGATCACCATCCTCAACGATCAGACTCAACCAAATTTTAATTTCATTTACAAATTTGAGTGCAATATCGATCTCGTCCAAATGGCCCATGGTTTCAAACAGGATCAAATCCACACCCGCTTCTTTGAACCAATCCACAATTTCACCATAGGTATCCTCTGCCGCACCACGACCCGGGAAAGATTCCGGTTCATAGCAATCTTCAATTGACGTGATCGATCCCGCCAAAATCTTTGGGTTTGCTGACCGTGCCAATTCCACCGCTTTCATTAAACTGGATTTCGCCCGTTCTGTTGCCCGTTTGGTTGTGAATCCGGCTTTACGATAAGTCCACGTGGTGGTACGAAATGTATTAGTACCAATGATATCGGCACCAGCAGACACATAATCGGAATGAATAGCCTTCACAATTTCCGGGTCGGTAAGATTTGATTCTGCGGACCAAAGTGGTAAAGGCATTTTTACACCCCTCGCCATGAGTTCCGTACCCATGGCACCGTCCATAATGAGTGATTTATCCACCGCATTCCTTTTTACAATCTGCCATTGTTTTAAAAGGGACGACCCCCTCACACCCACCCCAAATGAATTCTTTACATTTCTTTTCAGATTGATCAAAATAATAACGGGGGATGGCTGCTTCGCAGGGTCCGGGATCCGGCTTCAAATAGCATGGTACAGCAAGTGGATTAGGTTTTTCTTCTTCACAAGCGCAATTCAATACCGAAATAATTATAATGATGAATATTATTTTAGCCATTGAAAAAATCTAATAAAGAAAAAAATAACCAAATTGAGAATAATGAGTGAAGTAAGGGGAAAATACAATTTCACATTACCTGACCCCATTCGGATATCACCGGGTAGTCGGCCTATCCAACCCAGTTTGTCGGAAAATTGATTCATAATGAGGCCGATCACTATAGCCGCAATACCAAAATAGATGATCCATCTTCCTAAATCTTTCATAGTTCAAAATTACAGGTATAAATCAATTCAATTCAATTTGTAGTAGAGACGTGATTAATGGGGTCTCTACGTATCATTCGAATTATTGATTCAAATACAGATAATCCACCGCCAACTGGGCCATTGATTTCATGCCAAATTTCAAATTCCGTTCATCAGCGAAAAAGTATGGCGAATGATTGGAATAGGCCGACGATGGATCTTCTACCACCCCATTGAAGAAATATAATCCGGGGGCATGATCTGCGAAAAAGGGGAAATCCTCCGCACCTGTTACAAAAGGTCGGACCATCACATTTTCTTCCCCATACACCCGCCATAATGAAGGCAGCATTTGTTCTGTCAAGGAGGGCTCATTATAGGTCACCTTGGCGATTCCGCTGAATATTTCCACTTTGGCTTTAGCCTTAGATGCTTCAGCAATCATTTCAACTTTTTTCCGAATACTTGCATGAATCTGTTGACGGACGTCCTCTTTGAACGTTCGAATTGTCCCTTCCATCACTACTTCCTCCGGGATGATATTATTTCGCACTCCTCCATGGATAGAGCCAACTGTAACGATGGCTGGTACTTCCGTGATATCCACCTCCCTGGCGATAATGGTTTGCAACGAATTAATGATCTGAGCTGAAATAACAATGGGATCCACACCGCCCCAGGGTTTGGCCCCGTGGGTTTGAACGCCGGTGACAGTAATGCGCATCCGCTCGGCTGCCGCCATCATGGGTCCGGAACGATATTGAGCAGTGCCCAATAAACCAGGCCAGGCGTGAAGGGCGAAAATGGCGTCTACTTTTGGATTATCCATCACACCTTGTTCAACCATGTAAGGCGCACCTCCTTTTTCACCAAGAGGCGCCCCTTCTTCCGCTGGTTGAAATATAAATTTGACTGTCCCTGGAAGATCATTTTTCATACTGGCCAAAATCTCCGCTGCGCCCATAAGGCCCGCAATATGGTTATCATGTCCGCATGCATGCATGACATCCACCTCTTTATCCTGATAAATGCCTTTGGCATTAGATGCGAAGGGCAAATCTACTTTTTCCTTTACTGGAAGCCCGTCCATATCCGCACGAAGTGCGACTACTTTGCCCGGTTTGCCGCCTTTGAGGAGCCCCATAACACCGGTATGGGCCACACCAGTTTGCACTTCCATCCCTAAAGATCGAAGGTGAGCCGCCACCTTTTCAGCGGTCCTGAATTCCCTGTTAGACAATTCAGGATTCTCATGAAAATCCCGCCGCCAGTCAATCACCTTTCTTTCCAGGCGATCAGCCAATTGATCTATCTGGTTATTTAGATATTCAGGTGTCTGGGCAATAGCAAAACTGTAGGTAAATACCCCTATGATCAGTTGTCTCATTCATTGCTTCCTGTTAATATTTTTTCAAATCTCCATCACGACGCTTGGCCTTTTTCACCATATTCTCTACATCTTTCAAAAGCTGTTTCGCGTCATAAACAATGCCATCCTTTATGGTGTATTTTACGCCACCCACTCGGACCACCTCATTATCTTCGTTAATCTTGATGGCACCCGTGCCGTAAAGCACCTTGAAGTTCGCCAATGGATTTTCACCCACAATAACAAGATCTGCTAGTAATCCCGGTTTCACCATGCCGAATTCAACCGGCGTCCCCAAGGGCTTATGCAATGTTTCAGCACCGTGAAGGGTTGCCGCTCTTACTACTTCCAGTGGATGAAAGCCTGCCTCTTGAAGCAGTTCTAACTCTTCGATATAGCCGAATCCATACAGTTTATAAATGAATCCCGAATCAGAACCGGTAGTCACACGGCCACCGGCATTTTTGTATTCTTTCAAAAATTGCATCCAGACCTGGTAGAATTTTTTCCAGGCAACCTCATCATGGGTCGTCCAGTTAAACCAATATGAGCCATGGGCTTTACGGCTGGGCGTATAAAAATCCCATTGAGATGGAAGTGTATATTTATCATGCCAATCTGCATTTCTTGCATACATTACATTTCGCCCCGCGGCATAGATAGTCATGGTGGGGTCCAAAGTCAAATCCAACTCGATCAGCTCTTTCTTTAAAGCTTCCCATTTTTCGCCATTGGGTTTTACCAGACTCCACTGGCGAGCCACCTGTCCGAACCGGTGCTGTTCGTTACTGTAATTCATATCTACAGGCCAGGGCTGAACGTCATTATTTTCATACATGGATTCAAATAAACCGTAATAATGGGTTTGGGTTCCTAGACCAAGGCGAGCCGCATCAATGGTATTCATACGGGCCACACCAGTCTGGGCTAAATGGGCGGTCGTTCCCAAATTATTTTTTTTTGCTTCATCAATTAAAGCTTCCATAATGTTCGGTTCATAGGCGCCCAATTTTAATCCGTCCACGCCTTTTTTGGCCGCGTACTTCACCCATTTTCGTGCTGTTGCAGGATCTTTGATTGAACCACCTTTCCAGTCCTTCCCTTGTCCCGGACGTTGATATGCCCAAATTTTGGGAGCCGTAATTTCATTTTTAGCGGACCGTTCTTTTTCACTCAAACTGAATTCTAGTGAACCGAGGCCCACACCGCGAACGGTGGTCACTCCATGGGCGAGCCAGAGTTTATAGACATATTCCGTTTCTGGTGCTTTTTGCACACTGCCGGCATGGGTGTGCATATCGACGAAACCAGGCATTACGTAAGATCCATGGGCGTCAATTTCATAATCTCCCGCTTTGGGACGGCGTTTTTCATTAATGGGCACACCGGGATATCCCACGCCGCGAACGGATGTAATTTTGTTCCCTTCAATGACAATATCCACTGGACCCCGCGGTGGTGCGCCGGAGCCATCAATGACCGTAGCGCCGCGGATAACAAGCCGCTTAAAGGGTCCTTCACCTTCAGCCCGATCCGGGCCCGGAAGGATGGATTTTGGTTTTTCCTGGGCGACCAGAACAACGAATAGAACTGAAAAAATAATTGAAGTCCGCAACAGATACCTCATAATTAACTCCTTCTTTTCATTGGAATTCCCTCCTCAGAGAATTGAAAAATGTCCGGTAATATAATCACACCATGGTTGATAATTCATCAATCCTTTTCTTCAATAAAACGCTTTGCAGATTTGCAGTAAGGACACCAACTCGTAGTGTAAATTTTGATATTTTTCATTTTATTTCCCCTCTTCAGATTTAATCCGTTTCCAATTATTAATTATAAAGCCTTCTTTAGCCGCTTCAACCACTCACCTTACATTTATCTTAACCAAACAAATTGATTCCGGTTTAAGGCATGGGTATTGAAGTTGCAGGGTGATGGATGGTTGCGGTACCGGCCGGGACGTTGTCCCTGGTGG
>CEPZ01071528.1_pt1 | contig 70435 bp, 60 predicted proteins | sample 530461 | NCBI WGS metagenome assembly CEPZ01 (sample SAMEA2620106, study PRJEB7988) | marine metagenome | isolation source: saline water (ENVO:00002010), including
GAATTCCCACTGGCCGGGCATGACTTCTGCATTTATTCCGGAAAAGGCGATACCAGCTTCCAAACAGGCTTCCATATGTTCTTCCACAATATCACGGCCAAACACCTCATCTGCGCCAACACCGCAGTAAAATGGACCTTGCGGTGCAGGATACCCACCTTCTGGCCAACCTAGGGGTGAACGGCCAATAAAAAATGTGTATTCCTGTTCAATGCCAAACCAGGGATCATGATCTTTATATTTTTCAGCAATCTCAACCAAGCGAGTACGCGTATTAGACTTATGAACAGAACCGTCGGGGAGACACACTTCATTCATGACCAGAATATTGTCTCCGCTGCGAATTGGGTCAGGTACAAAATATACCGGCTTTAGCATACAGTCACTATCAGTGCCTTCTGCCTGCATAGTGCTGGAACCATCAAAACCCCAGATAGGAATTTTGTCCACTGAAGAAATTGGTCCATCGATGATTTTTGTTTTGGAACGCAATTTAGCAGTCGGTTGATGACCATCAATCCAAATATATTCGGCTTTTATATTACCCATTTTTATTTCCTTTAGTAATTAGGTTAATATTTTATGTGTTTAACTTAATTTTCCTATAATTATTAGGATAAACAAATTGTATCCATAGAAAAACAATGCGAAATATACTGTTTTAGCCTATAGCTTCCGAACCTTTTTCATTGGTTCTGATACGAATACATTCTTCAATAGGTAAAATAAATATTTTTCCTCTACCTTTATCTCCTTCTTTTCTCGCTACGGTTGTAATAGCCTCCACAGCTGGTTCTACAAAATCATTATTAACAGCAATTTCTAATCTGACTTTCTTCAATAAAGAAATTTCATGTGATAAGCCTCTGTATACCTCATGAACAGGAATTTCTTTACCCTGGCCCAATGCATTTGAAACAGTAAATTTATATATCTGTCTTTTCAAAAGTTCTTCTTTCATATCAGGCAGTTCTTCTGGTTGAATGATTGCAATAATTAATTTCATTTTTTATCTCCTACTCTACGGTAAAAATTTGAAATCCAGCATAAGATTCCATATCATGTTCACCAATATCTAATCCAATTATTTCTTCTTCTTCAGACACGCGAAGTCCTAAAAGTATTTTTATTACTTGGAATAGTATTACTGCTCCAACTAAACAAAAAACACCATAGGAAATTACACCAAGAGCCTGAACTCCAAGATGATAATCTGGGCTAAATATTCCCACAGCTAATGTGCCCCAGATACCACACACTAAGTGTACCGAAATTGCTCCAACAGGGTCATCGATTTTAATTTTGTCAAATTGCATTACAGAAATAACGACAATTATTCCTGCAATAAATCCTACAATTACTGAATTCATCGGGCTGATGCAATCTGCACCAGCAGTAATACCCACCAAACCAGCCAATGATCCATTTAAGATCATGGACAAGTCAGGCTTCTTTGAAATTATCCATGAAGTTAACATGGCACCTATGACACCAGCAGCAGCAGCTAATGTGGTTGTAACAAAAACTAATGAAACACCTCCGGGATCCGCAGATAGAACAGATCCCCCATTGAAACCGTACCAGCCAAACCATAATAACAATACTCCAATGGTAGCTAGTGGCATATTATGTCCCATAATTGGCTTAATATTACCATTTCTTGAATATTTTCCTAATCGCGGACCCAGAGTATATGCACCTATCAACGCTGCCCATCCACCAACACCATGTACCAAAGTAGATCCAGCAAAATCATGAAATCCTTTAGCATCTAACCAACCTGCCCCCCAGGTCCAAGATCCTGCAATTGGATAAATCAAGGCAACATAAATAGTAGAAAAAATCAAAAAACTTCCAAGCTTAATTCTCTCGGCAACTGCTCCAGAAACAATGGTGGCTGCAGTAGCTGCAAACATCGCTTGGAAAATGAAATCAGTAAAATAAGTGTATGCACCATCTGCATAATCAATCAACCCGCCGGCCCCATCAGGAGAGGCTATTCCCATACCTGCAAAACCGAAGAAACCGTTAAATTCACCGGGATACATGAGGTTAAAACCACATAAAGCATAAGTTAAAATTCCTATCGCAATGATACTGACATTTTTAAATAAAATATTTACAGTATTTTTTGCTCGGGTTAGACCAGACTCCAAGGTAGCAAAACCTAAATGCATTATAAATACAAGTATTGTCGCTACCAGCATCCAAGTATTGTTTACAGTAAACAATGCCACATCGCCAGAATCAGCGATTATAGCACTGCTGAAACCAAGTATTGTGATGAATAAAATTTTAAAGATTTTCATATTTATATCCCTTTCTTATTTTATAGACTTAATCCAACAACTAGAAATGCCAGTCCACCATCAGGATTTAAAATCCAGGAACAGCTATACTTTTCATTACTCGCTGAAACACCAACTTCAATCGGCGCAAACTCACCATCGCTTGTATACCCACCATTTCCAAAACCTAGCATGAATGGTCCATAAGAAATATTGATATATTTTGACATTGGTGCCTTATCAGTTTCAAATGCGCCATAAAATCCAGGTTCCACAACGAACATGCCAGCTATTAGACCAATGCCATTAAAAGACCCACCCAAAGATAGTTCAATGTTATGTGCGCCTGTATCAGAAGCAGTTTCGTTAAAGTCGCCACCTGGTGAAGCACCGGGAAAATAATAGTCAGTTATTGTGATGGAATAATCACCAATAGAATAACTTGCGTACAAATCATTCTCACTGCCTTCTCCGCCAAACTGCCAGGCACTCCAAGCCCCCAAGGTCAATGATCCAGCGGTATAAGTAATTCCAGGCTGGATGGAGGGATTGTTGCCAAAATCGGTGCCTCTCCATATATACCTGTTATAGATATCACACGAAACTCCCCATGGGGATTCATCTTCTTGTGCAAATAGAGTCGTCAGGCCTGTAATTGTAATAAGTACTAATGCAATCTTAAATGTTTTATTCATTTTGTTTTCCTTTGTTTATTAAAAATGTAGGGTTAATTAACCTGCTTTGAGTTTATAGCTTAATAGATATTAATATGTAAAATTATTAAATAACAATAAAATTTTAAAGATTAATTATATAATAGTTAATATTATTAAGATATATACGGAATATTATGTAAATAATAAAGTATTTACTTTTTGAAAAAAACTATTCATTAAGTACGACCCCCAGTCTGTCGGCGGCCTGCAGGTCATAAATATCCTGGAAATCCATTATTTCCTGGGCAATGGAAACAATACATTTGAAAAATTTCTTTTGATTGATCCAGTTAGATAAAATGCGTTCAGCTATAATTGAATCTGTATGAAAAATGTGATTTTTTAGTAATCGCTGGATAAGGTGTTCGTCACTTAGGGATAACTCTTTTTCTTTGACAAACTCTTTATTTAGGCGGTATGTAACAGGGTTGTTTTTAGAATAAATAAAAGCCTGCCCCCCGGTCATTCCTGCTCCAAAATTATGTCCAATTTCTCCCAGTACAACAACTGTCCCCCGTGTCATATATTCACACCCATGGTTTCCAATTCCTTCAATTACCGCTGAAGCTCCGCTATTTCTTACAGCAAATCTTTCGCCACCTCTACCTGCAACAAAAAGAGTTCCCCCTGTTGCCCCATAGAGGGCAACATTCCCGATTAATGTATGCTCCTTTTTTTTACGTCTTACCACCCCGGGCATACGGATAGAAATAATCCCCCCGGATAATCCTTTTCCAACATAATCGTTTGCAATACCTCTTAATCTTAACTCTACACCGTTGGCAAGATAGGCTCCAAAACTTTGTCCAGCGGTACCAGACATTTGTACTTGTATATCGCCATTAAAATTCCCTTTTCCATAAAGGAATGCAATTTCTCCTGATAGACGTGTACCAATAGAACGCTGTGTATTATTGACAATTTTTGCTACTACAGCATGACCATGGGTTAAAATTGCTCCCCGTACTTCATTAATAATTTCTTCATCAAGGCATGTGGTGTTCTGCATACTTTGGAACTTGACTTTTGCCGAAGAAACAACAGGTAATCCCTTTTTAGCATCGGGATTAAAAATATATGAAAAATCCAGACCCCTGGTACGTACATATTTTTTGAACATAGTATTAACTGATAATAAATCAGTCCTTCCAATCAACGACTGTATATTTCCAAAGCCCAGGGTTGCTAATTCTTTTTGTACTTCTTCTCCTATATTTAAAAGGTATTTTTTTATGTTATTTGCCTTTCCTTTATATTTATTCATATACTTTGGATCTTGCGTAGCAATACCTGCTGGACAAGTGTTTAGGTGGCATTGCCGCGCCATAACGCACCCCAAAGCAATTAAAATTGCTGTTCCAAAATCATATTCTTCGGCTCCCAGTATAGCTGCTACAATTATATCGGATGCTTTTTTAATTCCTCCATCCACGCGCAACGTCACTTGATCACGAAGCTTGTTTGCAACCAACGTTTGGTGTGTTTCTGCTAATCCGAGTTCCCAAGGCAATCCAGTATGTTTTAAAGATCCAAGCGGACTCGCACCTGTTCCCCCGTCTCCGCCTGAAATTAATATAATATCGGCTCCAGCTTTAACCACCCCAGACGCAACTGTTCCCACCCCCGGCTGAGCTACAAGCTTTACCGATATTTGAGCTCTCGGATTAACTTCTTTTAGATCATAAATGAGTTGTTTGATATCTTCAATACTATAAATATCATGATGGGGTGGGGGAGAAATAAGAGGGACTCCGGGCGTTGATGATCTTGAATGAGCTATTTGTGCTGTAACTTTATGCCCCGGCAATTGTCCCCCTTCCCCGGGCTTAGCCCCCTGAGCCATTTTAATTTGAATTTCTTTGGCGGCAGCAAGGTATTCAACAGAAACCCCAAACCGACCGCTTGCAATTTGTTTAATATATGAATTCACATGTTTATCAGGATTTGTGCGACTGTATCTATCATCAAGTTCTCCACCTTCACCTGTATTACTCCGACCCCCAGTTAAAGCCATTCCGCGGGCGATCTCTCTATGCACCGTTTCAGAAATTGCTCCAAGCGACATAGCGCCAGACCCAAAGCGTTTGAGAATATTTTCCAAGGGTTCTATTAATTCAACAGATATAGGATCGCGCTTACTAATATATTGAAAAAAATCGCGTATGTAAACCACATCAGATGTTTCCACATTCTTTTTAATTTTATTATTTGCAGCCTTTTGAATAGTTTTGAATCCTTCGGGGGAAAACCCTCGTGATTCTCCTCCCTTGCGAAATCTGAAAAACCCTCTTTCAACCAACTCCGGCTGTTTATTCTCGAAGGCAGCATAATGTCTGTTTTTTTGTACCTTTATTATATGATCTAAATCTATTCCACCGATATTTCCTTGAATGGATGGAAAATGCTTTTTAAGAAATCCACCGGATAAGCCAACGGCATGAAACAACATACTGCCGTGATAACTACTAATGGTTGATATCCCCATTTTCGCCATGATCTTGAGCAAGCCTTTTTCAAGAGCATAACGGTAATTTCCCATTTTCCCGGTCCATTGATCATCATCAGAAAAATGTTCTCTAATTAACTCATAGGCCATATAAGGGTAAACCGCACTTGCTCCCAACCCTATCAACACGGCCACATGATGATCTTCAACTAAATTTCCAGATAAACAAATCAGCGAAACACGACTTCTTAATTTATTTTTAACGAGATAATGATGTACTGTAGAAACAACCAATGGCATCGGTAAGGGTAAAAGTCCTTCTTGCAAATTTTCATCTGTCAAAAATATTATTTTTGCTCCATTTTCAATTGCTTCTCTTGATTGTTTTTTTATTTTAGAAATACGTTTATCACAACTATTGTTTATTTCACAATGACAATATATTCGTTTATAGGGATATTTTTTCTTTAAGCTATATAATTTTTGAACGTCATTTGGAGACAATATGGGGCTTTCAATACGTACTGCCCCGCTAAATGTTGGTTTTGTATCCAATAAATTGTTTTCTGACCCAAGATATTTAAAAAGCGCCATAACGCCTCTTTCCCTGATGGAATCGATGGGGGGGTTGGTTACCTGTGCAAATGACTGTTTAAAGTAATCATAAAAACGGCGGTCTTGTTTGGATATAACTGCCGAAGGTGCGTCATCTCCCATTGAGCCAATGGGTTCTCTTCCGCTTTCTGCCATAGGTATTAAGTAGCGGGTTAGGTCTTCTTTGGTCCAACCAAAGGCTATCCTTAATCGTTTATCAAAACCTTCATTAGGTAACCCAAATTGTTCAAATTCTTTTTTAGAAGATTTTCTTGATATAGCAGATAGATATTTCCCCAATGAATCAGAAAATGAATTTTCTCCAGCTACAATTCTTTTCAAGTTGTGGTTATGTAATATACCTTTTCCTTTTAAGGATACGGCAAATATTTCACCAGCTCTCATATGGTGGTGTACATCAAGATTTTTATGAGCCACATCAATAATCCCTGCTTCTGAAGCCATAATTACCAAATCATCTTTTGTAATTGTATACCGCAATGGTCGTAGACCGTTGCGGTCCATTTTGGCAGCAACATAATCCCCATCGGTAAATATCATGGCAGCTGGGCCATCCCAGGGTTCCATAAAATTTTCATTATATATATAAAAATCTTTCAAGTTTTTTGGAATGAATTGATCGTATTCATATGGATCGGGAATCATCATCATCATACTGCTGAATAGGCTTCGACCGCTTCTTACCAAAAATTCCAACACATGATCGAAGCTTTCCGAATCGCTCCCCTTATTATTGGTAATTGGTTTCAATAATTCCAAGTCATCTTTCCAAAATCTAGATTGAATCACCCTTTCACGGGCTTTCGTCCACAGGCGATTTCCTTTTATTGTATTTATTTCACCATTATGAGCAATCATTCTAAATGGTTGTGCCATAGACCACGTTGATTGAGTATTAGTAGAAAACCTTTCGTGGAACACCGCGAGTTTAACCACATATTTTTCATGTGTTAAATCCTGGTAAAAGTGATCTAGTTGAGCAGATGTCATCAACCCTTTATACACTATGGTTTCTGAAGACAATGAGCAGATATAGGTTTTCTTTTTCTGATTAATAAAATCTTTTTCCAGTTCTTTTCTGAGTAAATACAATCTAGCTTCAATGGGTCGATTACTTTTTCTACTTTCAGACAAGAAAAATTGCACGATTAATGGTTGCTTGGACTGGGCAAATTGTCCTATTACATTTGAATTCACTTTTACGTTCCTAAAAGCAATAACAGTAAATCCGCGAGGTTTTGCATGTGCTTTTACAGTGTTTTTCAACCAAGTAATTTCCCGGGGAGTGGTAAACGCCATTCCGACGGAAAACTTCTTCCGCAGTGGTATTTTTATTCCTAACTCTTTCTGTAGAATTTCGCGGAAAAATGGTTTAGGAATATCCGTAAGTATACCTGCGCCATCCCCTGTCTCCTTATCAGCAGATATTGCCCCCCTATGAGCCAATCGTTGTAATCCTTTAATAGCTAAGGGAAGAACCCTGCTTTCCGGTTTACCGGAAAGCGTTACAATAAATCCTGTCCCACAAGCATCATGGAACGAATCTTTATTAAATAAAGGATATATGTTTCTGATTTTTTTCAAAAGAAATTCTTCTTATTTGGATTTTGGGGGAAAATAATTACCCCAACAATGTTGTTGGGGTAAAAAAAAGAACTATAAAAAATTAAGGCGTATTAGGCCCTTAATACCTGCTAAATTTATTTCTAAAGGTCGAGATTTCTTATTGCACCTGCATTTTTACCCTGCAAATATTAAACCTTGAAAAGGTATAATTCAATAATCTTTATTAATTAAGTAATATTGTGTAATTCTTTTAATGTTGTTAAGTCGTCATTCGTAGTTTCTTTATATGTTGAGAGCACTACGTTTGACTGCGTTCGCGACACACCAGGCCAATTTTGAATTTCATATAAAAAATCTTCCAAAGTTTGTGAATTTTTCACACGTACTTTTAAAATATGCGATCCACCCCCTGTAATAGAATGGCACTCCAAAATTGCTTTTGTTTCTTTGGCTTTCTTTACAAATTCATTGTAATGATCAGAATGCTCACTAATAATAAAAACAAAGGCTGTTAGGTCAAGGCCAATATTTTTATGATCCAAAATAGCTGAAAATTGTTTTATAAGTCCCTTTTCAGTTAATTTTTTGATCCGTTCTCCCACCGCAGGAATAGACAGGTTTACTTCTTTAGCAATATCGCTAGCTGTTGAACGACCATCTACTTGTAGGATTTCTAAAATTTTAATATCTTTTTTGTCAAACATATCTACAACCTATTTTTACTTAAAGAACTTATCGCTGAAATATTTTACTAGAAAGAAAGATTTGTCTAATATTTTTACTAATTATAATCCTTATCTCTTTAAATAATAAATAATTACACTATTTAAAAATAAAAACCCCATTGCATTAGCATTCTCAAAGCAAAATTATCTTCACCTCTAATGGGATGAGAAACCCAAATAGGAAAATATAATCCAATTTCCATCATTGTTTGAGACTCAAGGCCAACACCGGCTGTCAAATAAACAGAACCACTATTATTCAAATAATCCATTCGATCCAGCAATGTTCCTTGCTCATTACTAACGACGGCTCCATCGATAAACACCATGGGCCATGCTACCGTTTTCGTTTCCCAGCCAATGCTTATCCCGTTGCTGAAAATATTATTTTGCCATTCTTTTTCAATAATTGAAACACCGCGAAAAAGGGGGATTTGACCTTCACGTTGTTGCCAGATTTTTGGGATATACAATAATCTATAAGAAAGTTCGTTCCCCCCGCGTTCATCCCAAACAAAACCGGCTTCACTATGAAAACGAATAATAAAACCTTCTATTTTATGTGTTTCTACATCTGCAGAAATTCCAAAATTATAAAATGATACTTCTTCCTGAAAACCACCAAGAAAGTAAACTTCCAAAAGATATCGCTGATCAGTTGTATAAGAAAAAATTGACCATTTTTCTTTCAATTTAATATTCCGGCCAGCCGGCCACCAATCGCTGGAATCTGACGAAATATATTCAGTGTTAGAAAATGTTGTTGTTAATCGGGAATAAGATGATTCACCATGTACTGCTAAATATTTTGGCTCACCTAGATAATTATTAAATGCAATTTTTGTCCATTTTTTTGGATATTCATAACCGGTTTCCAACTCCCAATAGGTGTTGACTGTAGATTTCAAAGGAGTTTTATAACTGACTTTTCCGCCCCAATTATATTCTGGGACACCTATTGAAAACGTTATCTCCAAGTCAAACAGGTTTTGGTAAAAAGCCGGCATAATCGGCATCAGATTAATTCCCAACCCGCCTGAAAATTTTACTCCTGTTCGCCAATTGCCGCGCCAATCCCTTTTTAACTTCGGTCGGTAATATACCTTATATGTTTCCCAATGGGGTAAACCATAATTGGGCTGTAATGATATTTGTCGAGGCCAGCGGTTATTAAACCGGTTATCATCAAATAATAGTTTATTGGGATCAAGCTCTGCTGATACCAATTGGGATAAGGTAGTTATTTCAATTGTATTGTTTCTATTAATATCTATCTGATGTAATAAAGTGCTATCCCCATTTTCAGTTATAATTAATACATCTACCGGTAAAATCCAACTACCATTATATTTTGTATTAATTTTATTATTCCATAACCTGTTAATTTTATACTGACTTGTAACATCTTCAATCTTAAAATCGAGTTGTAGATTTGTTGTAAGAGCTAATCTAAAATTATCTGCTATTTTATCGTCTGTATGTTTTTTAATTATATTAATGAAATCTTCAGTATTTGCTGTTTTTCCTCTAAACAACATAGAATAATCCATCATAATGATTTGCATTACAGAATCGCCTTCGGATGCCTGCAGCATCTGCAAAGCATGACTGCCGACAATATATTTACTATATATATTTGCAGCGTTTTCCCAATTGGTTTGCTTTCCAGGGCGATAAATAGGTGGAAGTGATTTTTCACCAATGACATCCAGCAAAAACTGTGTCCAATCTTCCATATCCATGGCTTTAATCTCGGGCCATATATTCAAGTCTGGGATAGGTTTAGTAAATGTAAAAGGGTCAGGTTTTACTTTTTGAGATCGTTCAAATAGCCAACTTGCATATTCAGCAAGAGATTCGTTTAACCAGTTTTCTGCATATGCATCAGCTTGAATTGAAAAACCAAACCATTGATGTGCTAATTCATGATCAAATACATGGCCATTGTCAATTTTATCTTGAAAAATAATATAATTGCTTTTTGTAATAGCTCTTGATCCAATAGAATATCCACTGCTGATAACCAATTTATCCATTAATGCATTTCCAAACTGTTTTTCATAAAAAGGAATTAATTTTTCCAAACGAGCTTGAAGATTCTTAACGTGTTTTTCCTGCGATTTTTGTGCAATGATTTCTATCTGGATACCACTTATATTTAATGGATATTTTTGCATTCCCTTAATAAAAACTGCGCTACTTGATAGTGTATGATTATCTTTGATCTTATATTTGGTATGCCCTGTTTCTAATTCAATCTGTTTTGATATACTGCTCGATATCCCTACTAAGAAGTCCGTTGGGACAGTTAAGTCCATTTCATATTTTGCAAAATTAGAATGAGGTTTTATAGTCTTTCCATATTCATCAGGATGCCATCCATCACTATAAAAATATTCAAGTACAGGGTAGTAATGAATAGCATTGTATGTAACAGTATCTTTCCGGGAGCCATAAGCGGGTAGACTTGGGTTCCCTGATGACGTGAAATACGTCTTAAAAGGGATATCAACAATGACTGTTTCTCCAGCCTGAACAGGAGGAAACAGACCAATTATTAGCACCAGGCTATCCTGCCCTGAAACTTTACCGCCATGAGAACAACGTATTGATGATATTTCAGATAAAGGAGCATGTTTTGGATCATGGTTTCCGGCGTTATGAAAATATAATTCTTTTAGTTCTGTATGAGAATTATTAACAATGCGCACATGATTGACTCCCTCTATAAATCCGGATGTTTGGTCCGTCCGAGGATGGAAATAGACATCCAGATTATAATTTATCTTAAGTTCGGTTCCAAGCAGGAGAGTGGATAGAAAGACACCACAAATACTATTTTTTAATATACGTTTGTTAACCACGCATCAAAACTTAATACCTACTGCCAGTCCGGAAATCCAGCCTCCGGGACCATAGGAATACACCCCTGTTTCAAAATTATAATTTTCATATATCCACGCCACACCAAAACCTGAATCAGCAAAAAAGTCTCTGGAAAGGCTTTGACTCGTTGATTGCTGTAATCGATTTGTACTTGTACCCAACTTTAGTTGTAGCTGATAAGGAAGTGCAAATACACCACCCAAACGTATTTCAGGCATTTTTAAGCTGAATCTATTATATGCATCCAGTGAAAAGGTCAATGGTAAATAGGCAAGTTTTTTTGTTATCGAGATTACAACAGCTGTTGGCAGTTCTTCCTCCTTTTCAGAATAGTTTTTTATGACGGATCCTAAATTAATTAAACTAACACCTAGTTTAGAATTCAATTTTTTTAAATCCACAATAGCACCGGCTGAAAACGTAAACAGTGCTGCTTGCTTTGCCTCGATAGTACTAATAAAAATACCCGCACTAATGCCCCATACTAATGGCCACCGTGAAGAATGTCCTGCTGCTGCCCAGTTCAACCATGTATCAGCTGCGGAGTAATTTTCAGTCTCCTGATTTAATTCATCTCGGCCTGAAAACAAACCATAGTTTAAATGGCGTAAACCATACACAGTTACAGACTCTTTCCCAGGTAAAGATAAATGAACTGATTGTGCTGTAATATCTGCAGGATAGGAAATAAAACTTGCTTCAAATTGTCTTGGTAGCATCCATAAAGCTGCCGGGTTGACCACATCTGCTGTTATATTTTGAATAGCGCCTCCAGCGCCTGTGAGTGCCATGCGGTGGGGATGGTACCAATTTTCAAGCCCCGGGAATGTGACTCCCGCAAATAATATATTAAATAAAAAACTATAAACTATACTTCTCATAAAACAGACACTGGGTTTACATCAATAAATGCTTTTACGCCTGAAGGAATTTTATCGAATAATTTTGCAGATATACGTTTTTGTAAATATTTATGCATCTTATTACCATTGATATCATATGTTTTATTTGATTTAAGAATGATATGCATACGATATTTACTGCGTAATCGTTCCCGATAACAATTTGCAGGTCCTAATATAATTATACCTTTTGGAGATGGCCGCAATTTGCTGCATATTATTTCTGCGGTCGTATTTACATGTTCTTTTTTTGCTCCTTCTATCTCAATGCGTATCATCCAGGAAAAGGGAGCGTATTGCAATTCTCGACGTTCACTCAAGGCAATATTGTAATACGTTTTTTGATCTAGTTTGGCTGCATGTTTTAATACAGGATTATCAGGGTTATATGTTTGAATTACTACTTCCCCGGACTTCCGTCTTCCAGATCGGCCTGCAGCTTGATAAATAAGTTGAAACACTTTTTCTCCGGAACGAAAGTCAGGTAAAAAAAGGCCGGTATCGCCATTTACAATTCCCACAAGTGTTGCATTGTCAAAATCTAATCCTTTGGCAATCATTTGAGTTCCAATCAACACATCAATTTTACCAGCAGAAAACTGTTCCAAAACGTTTGTCATAGAAGTGATTTTACGGGTGGTGTCATAATCAATTCTTGCCACTTTAATGTTTGAGAAAATATCAGCAATAATATCTTCTACCTTTTGTGTGCCAACTCCAAGAAGTTTTATATTTATACTACTACACTTCTGACAGGCTGTTGTTATATCTCCGGTTTCAAAACCACAAAAATGGCATTTAAGCATACGCTTATAACTATGGTATGTTAATGCAATTTCACATTGAACACATGTTTCCACATGTCCGCAATCACCGCAACGCATTATCGGTGCAAATCCCCGTCGATTTTGCAATAATATAACTTGTTCACCTTTGGCAAATTTTCGCTCCATTTTTTGCTGGAGCATGCTGGAAATAACTTGCTGAAATTTACCCGTCTCTTCCTGTTCTTTGATCATGTCCACAACATAAACTTGTGGATAAGGAGCACCGCCGAACCTATCGTTTAATTGTATATAATCATATTTCCCCTGGACATAATTATAATAGCTATCCAAACTTGGAGTGGCGCTGGACATAAGCACAACTGCCTTGTGCAGTTTGCCACGCATCAAAGCGATGTCTCGAGCATGATATCTTGGCTCGGGAGAATCCTGTTTAAATGAATTTTCCTGTTCTTCGTCAATTATAATTACGCCAATATTTTTTATTGGAGCAAAGATAGCACTGCGAGCACCAATCACAACATTAAATTCTCCTGAACAAATCTTTTTCCAAGTCCAGGCTCGTGCTGCATGGGATAGTTTTGAATGCCATAACGCAACCTGTTCGTCAAATACAGCCCGGAATCTTCCGGCGATTTGAGGCGTTAATGATATTTCCGGTAACAGCAATATTGCTGATTTGTTCTGCTCCAAGGCTTGACGTACAAGTTCAATATATATCTCTGTTTTTCCGCTTCCTGTAACGCCGTGGAGTAATGTTGGACTGAATTTTCCTGAATTCAATTTTGTGCTTAAATCATCTATCGCCAGTTGTTGTTCATCTGTGAATTTGATTTCTTTATGGATTTTTGAAAAAGTAAATCCGGTTATATCGGGCAGATTCGTTACTTCATCCAAATCAACTAGATCTTTTTCAAATAATGTTTTGCTAATTGCGCTGGGATTGCTCACTAAATTCTTGAGTGAGGATATGGGAATAGCTCCTTTTTGAGTAGATAAATGTTTTAATACTTTTGCTTGTGCGGGAGATTTTTTTTGAAATTGTTTGTAATCATCACCCCATGTTTTAAATGAAATGATACTTGTTGTTGGAGGTGTATACTTAGCTGATAAGTTTGATGGTAAAACTGTTTTTACTACTTGTCCAATCGGGGTGAAATAATATTTGCTCATCCATGTTACCAATTTCCATAGTTTTTTATCCATTACCGGTTGGTGGTCAACTAATTCTTTGATCTGTTTATGTTTACCTTTAAAATCTGATTTTGCAGATTTATTAACAACTATGCCCGTAACCATACGATTACCCAAGGGGGCTTTTACACGCGTTCCAACTTGAAGAGAGTCAATAAATTCTTTTGGAATTTTGTAAGTAAATTGGCAATAACTAGAGATTGGGAAAGCAACTTCTGCAAACATGATCATTGAAGGTAAATGCAGTAAAACCTTCCGGCAAGAATTCTTTATATAAATTAATAACCCCCGCAATAAGCGAGGGTTATATAAGAGCTTTTTAGAATTTAAGTGTTACGCTTTTATAACATACACTTTTAGTTCAGGTTTTAAATCTTCAGACACGCATACCGGTACATGATAAATACCAAGTGATTTGATGGATTCCTGCAACTCGATGCGGTGACGCTCAAGAACAACACCTTTTTCTTCCAGTTTTTTATGAATATCATTGGTTGTTACAGCTCCAAACATTTTTTCTTCTTCTCCTACCTGCACCTCAAATGTCATTTCCAGATCTTTTAATTGATCTGCAAGTTCATGATTTATTTTTGCATCATGTTTGAGACGTTTTTCAGAGTTACGTTTACGTTCATCTGCAATGGCCAGATTGCGTTTAGACGCTCGCAATGCCAACCGTCTGGGAAACAGAAAATTTCGGGCGAAACCCGGTTTTACGTTAACAATATCACCGGCAGTACCTAATGTATCTACATCCTTAAGTAATATTATATCCATGGTTTAAGTCCTTTTGGTTAATATAATGATTAATTGTCGCCTAAGCTTGTATAAGGCATTAAAGCAATGTTTCGTGCTCTTTTGATAGCTCGTATCAATTTCCTATGCATTTTTGCACTGGTGCCAGTAACTCTCCGAGGCATGATTTTGCCCTGTTCCGTTACAAAGCGGCGCAAGAGTTTTACATCTTTATAGTCAATTTCTTTAATATTGTTTTCTTTGAAATAACAAAACTTTTTACGACTTACAAATGCCATAATTTCCTCTTTTCTTTATTATGCTGAAGTTTCTTCTTCAACCGTTTCAAGTTTTACTTCTTCTTTTTCGTCTTTCTCTTCTTTTTCTTCCGGCTCTTGTGCTTTTGTTTCATCCTCTACAATTTCCGGCTTTGAATCAAGACGTACATTTTGGTAACGCAATACAGAGTTGTTCAATTTCATAAAACTTTCAAAATCGTCTAATTCCGCAGTGTTTTCTGTTTCAAAATGCAAAAGGACGTATGTTCCATATTTATGATTGTTAATAGGGTAAGCCAGCCTTTTTTTACCCCATTCATTATGGTAAATAACTTCGCTAAATTTGTTTACGTGTTCACCAATATCATTTAAAATGCTATCTGTTCTCTCCTGTTCAAAATCAGGGTTCAAAATGTAGAGTGTTTCATAATATCGCATAGATAAATTCTCCTCAAATTCCTTTTATACTAATAATGGTGCTATAACCAAAGACACCACTGACATTAACTTAATTAAAATATTTAGTGATGGACCCGATGTATCCTTAAACGGATCACCAACTGTATCTCCAACAATTGCAGCTTTATGAGCTTCTGAGCCTTTTTTGAGCATTTCGCCATTCACATTCACTCCGACTTCGATCATCTTTTTGGCATTATCCCAAGCACCACCAGCATTGGATTGAAAAATTGCCATGAGCACACCAGTTACAGTAACACCTGCAAGCAATCCCCCCAGTGTTTCCGGTCCAAATGTAAATCCAACCAAGACGGGAGAAATAATTGCTAAAATCCCGGGCATGACCATTTCTTTAATGGCTGACTGTGTAGAAATTTCAACACAGCGACCATGTTCCGCTTTTGTTAATCCCAATTCATAGGTAGCTTTATCTTCATCTGACCAAGTTGTTTCGTCACTGCTTTTCATTATATCCAGTGCCGCTTTTAATTCAGGAATATCTCTAAACTGACGACGGACTTCTTCTATCATAGCCATTGCTGCTCGGCCAACAGCTCCCATTGCCATTGAAGAAAAAAGGAATGGTAGCATACCGCCAACAAATAAACCGGCCATCACTCTTGGATTGGAAATATCAATACTCTTAATTCCGGTTTGAACCATAAATGCGGCAAATAGTGCTAATGCTGTTAATGCGGCAGAGCCAATTGCAAATCCTTTTCCAATCGCTGCAGTTGTATTTCCAACAGCATCTAATTTATCTGTCCGCTCGCGTACTTCTTCTGGTAATTCAGCCATTTCTGCAATACCGCCGGCATTATCAGAAATGGGGCCATAGGCATCAACAGCCAACTGAATTCCGGTGTTGGCCAGCATACCTAAAGCTGCCATGGCAATACCATAAAGGCCTGCAAAATAATGTGCGCCCATAATGCCGGATGCTAAAATTAAAATTGGGATTGCTGTTGATTGCATTCCAACACCAAGACCGGCAATTAGATTTGTAGCCGGTCCTGTTACGGATTGCTTCGCAATAGATAAAACCGGTGCCGTCCCCGTTCCAGTATAATGTTCAGTAATGAGTCCAATTCCTAATCCGGCAACAAGTCCGATAACTGTTGCCCAAAATACGCCTGTTGCTGTGAATTCTGTTCCTCCCTGTATAAATGTATCTGGGAGAAATGATTGTATCAAAAAATAGATAACACCAACCATAATTGCAGAACTTCCAAATTCTCCACGGTTTAGAGCTTTTTGCGGATCGCCGCCTTCTTTAACTGAAACCATGAATGTTCCCATGATGGAAACAAGAATCCCGGCTGCAGCAACGAAAAGGGGTAAAATCACAAAATTTAAATCGAAGACACCTGCAGCTAAAATGCTCGCCCCTAAAACCATTGAGCCCACAATCGAACCCACATAAGATTCAAAAAGGTCAGCGCCCATTCCGGCGACATCGCCCACATTATCGCCCACATTATCTGCAATAGTAGCTGGATTCAACGGGTGATCTTCGGGAATTCCAGCTTCTACTTTTCCTACAAGGTCAGCACCCACATCTGCAGCTTTTGTATAAATACCGCCACCAACACGAGCAAACAAAGCGATAGAAGAGGCTCCTAAAGAAAATCCGGATATCACATTCAATACCGTTCGCATTGAAATTGCATCGGTACCAAAATGATTTGTATAGAAAATAAACAATCCGACAAGACCAAGAACGCCCAATCCGACAACGCTTAAACCCATAACCGTTCCCCCGGTAAATGCAACATTTAATGCAGAGGCTAAACTGTTACGTGCGGCGTTTGTAGTACGGTTGTTTGCTTTTGTGGCAACTTTCATTCCTAAAAATCCCGCCAGTCCTGAAGCCGTTGCACCAACAATGAATGACATTGCTATCAAAGCACTTGAATCATCGCGACCGGAATTTGCAAACCCGAGCAAAAGAGCAACAACTATTACAAAAATAGTTAAAATACGATATTCTGCTTTTAGAAACGCCATGGCGCCTTCAGCAATACTAGATCCAATTTGTTTCATTCTGCCTGTTCCCTCATCCTGCTTATTGATCCATGTTGTTTTCCAAAACGAAAACAGCATGGCCAATACACCGGCGCCAACAACTAATAATAAATTATTCATTTAAGTTTTTTCCTTTTTCATTAGTTAAAATCATTCATCGTTTTTTGCAATCCATGATTCAAAACGGATGCAACTGCATCGGCTACATTCTGGACCATGTCGTCAGCTTCCGGCTGATCATTTTTCTTAAATGGTTTAAGTACATATTTTTCTGCTGGCCGTTTGTGGTCAGAAGCTGCTACACCAAAACGTAATCTCGGGAAACCCGTATGTCCTAGATGATAGATAACAGATTCCATTCCACGATGACAGCCATCACCGCCTTTAGGTCTGAGCCGCATGGAACCCAGCGGTAAATCCACATCATCCAACACAATATGTAAATCAGCCAGATCAATATTCCAATTCTGAATGACCATTTTTACAGCAACGCCGCTGGTATTCATACCCGATGTGGGTTTAACCAAAAGGGAATCCTTTTCAGGTACTTCAGCGTACACAAACGATCCTTTTCCCGGTTGAAACGCGACGGACCAGCGTCTGGCCAATTCGTCCACAACCCAAAATCCGGCATTGTGTTTGGTGTTGGCATATTCCGACCCGGGATTCCCCAAGCCTATAAATGCTTTCATAATTATTTAGAGCCGTCTTCAGCAGCATCTTTACCTTCAGCTTTTTCTTCACCACCTTCTGCCGCTGTTTCTCCTTCAGCTCCTTCTTCACCTTCCTCTCCTTCTTCACCCTCTTCACCTTCTTCGAGTTCTTCAACAACAGGTTCTTCCTCTTCTTTTGGAGGTGCTATAGCAGCAATGGCTTGATCTTCATCCGCCAAAATTGTGAATTCACCTGTTACAACAATATCCGCAATTGTCAGACTGCTATTCATTCCCAATTCAGTCACATCGACAGAAATAAATTCCGGGACGTCCGTTGGCAAACATTCAACTTCGACACTTGTAAGGATTTGAGAAAGGACACCGCCTTCATTAACGCCGACAGCCTCTCCTTCTAAGTGAATAGGTACAGAAATTGTCATTTTCACATCTCTACGAACGCGCATAAGGTCCACGTGTAAAACGTTTTCTGTTACCGGATGATACTGCATTTCTTTAATCATTACATATTGGGTGTTGCCGTCAAATTCTACCTCAAATACTCGGTTTCCTGAATTCAGGGCATGAAAGAGTTCTTTGGAATCAAGAATCAAATTGATGTTGGCTTCTCCCTTGTAATAATAGTTTGCTGGAATTTTGCCGTTTTTGCGTAATGATTTTGTAGCGCTTATTCCGGTCTGTTCCCTTTTTTCTACAGCTAACTGATAATAATCTGCCATTGTTTTCTCCGCTTAAAATTCGAACAGTGAGCTCACAGATTCACCTTCATGAATACGATTAATCGCTTCAGCAAAAATGTTGGAAACTGTTACTATTTTCATTTTATTAAATAATTTTTCTTCTGGTATCTTGACTGTATCTGTTACAATCAACTGACTGATTGCTGAAGATTTTATCCTGTCTATTGCCGATCCTGATAAAAGAGCGTGTGTTGCAACAGCTGTAACTGAATTTGCACCATTTTCCTGGGCAGCATCAGCAGCATTTACTGTCGTCCCTGCTGTATCAATCATATCATCAATAATTAATACATCTTTCCCTTTAAGTTCACCAATTAAATGCATGACTTTTGCTTGGTTCGGTGCATAACGCCGTTTATCAATTAAAGCAAAATGCATGCCCAGCCGTTTTGCATAAGCTTGACTCATACGAGCTGAACCTACATCAGGAGAAAGAACAACGGAATTTTCAGGATCCAAACCCAATGCTTTGATCTTATCCATCAAGACCATACGGCTATAAAGATGATCAAACGGAATATTCGCAAACCCCTGGATCTGGGTTGAGTGCAAATCCATTGTGACAATTCGATCCGTGCCGGCTGCTGTAAACATGTCTACCATAACTCGTGCAGAAATAGGTACTCGTGGCGTATCTTTCCTATCCTGCCTAGCATATCCAAAATAGGGTATCACGGCTGTAACACTTTTAGCTGAAGCCCGGACAGCCGCATCTAAAATAAGGACAAGTTCCAGAATATTCTTTGCCGGACCATTAGTGCTCTGAATAACAAACACATCCTTGTTTCGGATATTTTCCTCAAACTTGATCCAAATCTCTCCATCGGCAAAATCCTTAATGGATAATTGACCTAATGGAACACTCAGGTATTCCGCAATTTGCTCCCCAAGGCGGGGATTGCTTCGACCGGTAAATAATTTTAAGGTATCTTTACTCATAATATTTTTTTGCTGGGGCGCAGGGATTCGAACCCCAACTGCCTGGACCAAAACCAGGTGTCCTACCCTTAGACGACGCCCCAAAGGGTTAGTTTGGATTTAATTTCAGCTGTGCACGGGATGAGTTAAGATGGTTCGGTAGTCGGACGATAAAACAGACTCGGCTGCTTTTGCTGCAGTGTCTTCGTCAAACATTCCGAACACAGTCGAACCACTTCCCGACAAACTGGCATATTGAGCTCCGTTATCTATCAGAGCATCCTTTATTTCACCAATTTCTGGATGTGCTGGAATCACAATCCGTTCAAATTCATTCTGAAAAAGCTCAAAAGGAATTATATCCCTTCTGAATAAGTCGGCAAAGTTAGCTTTTTCAACACTGTCCTCCAAAACTTTTTTCAATTCATCATACGCCCATTCTGTGGAGATAAAAACCGTAGGGATAACCAGTAAAAACGAAAAATTCAATTTTACATTTATGGGCGATAAATTTTCACCGATTCCTTCGCCAAGTTGTATTCCCCCGCGAATGAAAAAAGGTACATCTGCCCCTAATCCTTTTCCGATGTTTTGTAAATCAGCAACAGACAAACCTAATTCATATAACTCATTAATGCCTTTTAATACTGTTGCCCCGTTACTGGAACCTCCTCCTAATCCAGCACCTTGGGGAATAATTTTTTCAACATGTACCTTAATTCCGCCCAAATTAGGGAATTGCTCAAAAATCGCAGCATAGGCCATTGCGCACGTGTTGGTGGAATCTAAAGGAAAATTCTTGTCGTTTGACGTTAATTCACATCCAGAATCTATTTTTTCCAAAGTGATAATATCATGGAAATCCAATTCCTGAAAAATGGTGTTGAGATTGTGATAACTATCGGGACGTTTATTCAACACCTGCAGGCCAATATTCACTTTTGCGTGTGATTTCAACGAATTGAAACTCAATTATAAAACCCCTTTTTACTTCTCCCCTATGATAGGGGAGAACAATCTGCTTAAATTTTCTCTTCTTTCCCTGCAACAGGAGAAATGTAAAGGGATAAAATTATAGATTATCATTATTTCGATATGGTGACCACAGTCACTGCTCCCACACCTTCTCCGCGGCCGATAAAACCCATTTTATCCGTGGTAGTAGCTTTAATAGACACAGATGCTTCATCTATTTGAAGGGAATAAGATATTTTATATACCATTTCCGGAATGATGTTAACCAGCTTCGGTTCTTCCAAAATAATTGTGCTGTCAATATGGTCAATTTCAAAACCGTTTTCCCTTACTAGATTAATGGTGTGTTCCAAGAAATGAATGCTTTCTTTTCCTTTCCAGCGCTTATCGGAACTGGGGAAATGCTGACCAATATCTCCCAAATTAGCTGCGCCCAATAATGCATCTACAATCGCATGGAGGAGTACATCGCCGTCAGAATGACCCACCGAACCAACTGAACTATCAATTTTTACACCGCCAATAATGAGAGCTTCACCTTCCGCCAGAGGATGAACGTCGTAGCCTATTCCTGTTTTAACCATGATTAAATACTAACCTTTCCGCTAGTTGCCAGTCCTCTCTCGTGGTGATTTTAAAATTCCTGGCAAATCCTTCAGTTACGGCTACTGTACCACCAACCGCTTCTACCATGGATGCTTCATCGGTCGCTTTCATTTCCTCTTGGAGCGCTTCAATCAAAATATCCCTGTGAAATGATTGGGGCGTTTGAGCCATCCAAATTGAATTGCGGTCTAATGTTTTTTGAATGTGATCACCACTTACTTGCTTCACCGTGTCTTGAGATGGCATGGCCGCAATACAACCATCTGCTTCGCTACACCCTTTAATTGTTGCAGAAATAAGTTTATTGGTTACGAAAGGTCTTGCTGCATCATGGACAGCAACAATTTTTACTTCTTTTGATAATGTTTCACAGCCATTCAAAACAGAATCTTGGCGACGTGCTCCTCCAGTCACAGTTTTTACTGGTTTTGCTGATGAAAACGAAGCCAATTCACGTGATGTATTGTCCAAGTCTTCTTCCGGAACCACCACAACTATTTCAGAAATATCATCACATTCCAGAAATGGGGTTAAAGTATGAAAGAGGAGTGGTCGTCGGCTTAACAGTTTGAACTGTTTTTTTTCACCAAAACGGTTCCCCATTCCGGCGGCGGCAATAACAGCACCTGCTTTCAATGGAGACGACATTATTTTAAGAACATTGCATCGCCGTAGCTTAGGAAGCGGTAATCATTTTTTTTGGCTTCCCGGTAAGCTTTCATAATGATATCCCTTTCAGAAAAGGCTGATATCATCATGAGTAATGTGCTTTTCGGCTGGTGAAAATTGGTAATGATCCCGTCCACCATTTTAAAGTTATACGGTGGATAAATAAACTTGTCTGTCCAACCCCTTTTCGGAGATACCTGAAATCCGGATACTGCTACCGTTTCCAACGCCCTTACCGTGGATGTTCCCACAGCATACACCTTTCGCCGCTTTTTCTTGGTTTCATTGATTGCCAAGGCAGTTTTGGGGGATACTTCAAAATATTCTGAATCCATTTGATGGCGGTTCAGGTCTTCTACTTGAACCGGACGAAATGTTCCTAATCCAATATGCAGCGTTGTGTAAGCAATTTTAACACCTTTGTCCTGCAGGCGTTTCATCACCCCTTTGGTAAAATGAAGCCCGGCAGTGGGCGCTGCAACAGCTCCTCTTTCTTCGGCATAAACTGTTTGAAATCGTATCTTGTCTTTTGCTTCGGCGGGTCGTTTAATATAGGGAGGTAAAGGTGATGTCCCGATACGGTCAATAATATCGTAGAAATTTTTACCTGTATATTCAAAGCGCACCACACGTCCTCCGGAAATTGTATTGTCTATAACATCGCAAAATACATTTTTAGCAAACATAAGTTTATTGCCAATGCGCACTTTCCGCGCTGGACGAACCATGACTTCCCACAACTCATTTTCCAGTTCCCGCAGAAGAAACACTTCTACGGTAGCCTCTGTCTTATCTTTGCTTGCATAGAGCCGCGCTGGAAACACTTTTGTATTGTTCATAATAATTAAGTCATTTTTACGAAAATTCTCAACCATATTTGAAAATGTTTTATGTTCTATATCACCTGTATTTTTATCCACAAGCATCATTTTGGACAAGTCCCGACGTTTTGCAGGGTATTGGGCAATATATTTTTCCGGTAAAGGATAATCAAAATCTGCCAGTTTATACTTTTTCTTTTTATTAATCATTAAATAACCTCTGTTGTATTTTTGTATTAAATGTTCTGTTTAAAAGTTTAAATGCTTTTTCTTGGGCAATACGACCTCTTGATGTTCGCTGAATAAACCCTTCTTTAATTAAATAAGGTTCATAGACGTCTTCTATCGTATATGCATCTTCGCTTACTGCAACAGACAGAGAACCGACACCTACGGGACCACCTTTAAATTGATCAATAAGTGCTATCAGAATGCGGCGGTCCATATCATCTAAACCATGAACATCAATTCCCATTCTGTCCAGCGCTTCCTTGGCGACGGTTGTATCAATTTTACCATTGGCTTTCACTTCTGCATAATCCCTTGCTCGACGTAAAATACGATTTGCAATACGCGGTGTCCCCCGGCTGCGACGTGCCAATTCCTTGGCGCCACCTTCATCAATATCCACTTCAAGGATTTGTGCAGAACGTTTGATAATATGAAACAGGTCTTCGGCATTATAAAAATCCACGCGTAGCACAACACCAAAACGATCCCGCAATGGGGATGTGAGATTTCCCAATCGTGTTGTCGCCCCAATTAATGTAAAGGGTTCCACATTCAGCTGCACGCTGCGTGCGCTGGGGCCTTTGTCGATCATAATTTCTATGCGGTAATCTTCCATGGCGGAGTATAAATATTCCTCCACTACTGAATTCAACCGGTGGATTTCATCAATAAAAAAAACATCCCTTCCCATGAGATTTGTCAATACGCCAGCTAAATCACCTGCGCGTTCTAATACCGGTCCGGAAGATTGTTTTAAACTAACGCTCAATTCTTTGGAAATAATATTTGCCAGTGTTGTTTTACCAAGCCCCGGCGGCCCAAACAAAAGTACATGATCCAGAGATTCCTTGCGCTTATTGGCCGCTTCGATATACAGCTTCAAATTATCTACAATTTCCCGCTGACCGATAAATTCATCGAACTTTTCTGGGCGTAAAGACTTTTCAACAATAATGTCTTCTTCAAGGGGTGTGGGGTCTGTTATGTGAATTTCAGTCATAAAACGCAGGGTATTGATTGTAAATCATGCTATTTGAGCCACGGAAGGTACAAAAACGAAGGGGGGTCGTCAAATTTTTGAGTCCTATGCAGGAATTTCTCCACGAATTGCATCCAGCCGATCTTTACGATCAGTAGCAAATTTGGTAATTCCTTCCCATATCCACCGGGGTGACAAATGTGCTTCGTCCACAATTTCGTCCACCGATCCACCTGTTCTCCAGCGATTATCCCAATCGGATGATAGTGAATACTTTTCAACCTCTTGATTGGCCATCCATTTTTGCATTAATTGTCTTGCGCCATTGGTTATGACCATAGTATCGTGCCATTCTACTGGAGCAATGATGCTGTTGCGGTATTCTGCACTTTGTCTTTGGAATAGTTCCCAAGATATTGCCGCAACGATTTTAACATTGAGCCCTTCTTCTTTGATTCTCGGCAGCAATTCTACAATAGAATTTGTGGAGCTGGTTCCGCGAACGATGATAACTCCTTCCTTTTCTTTGTCTTTATCATAATCCTTAATTATATAAGCGCCTTTTGCCGCATCCATGTGCGATGCCATCCCTAACGCTTTACGATCGGGAATTGTTATAGCAGGGCGGGTCAAATGCAAACCTATAATTGGTATATCCGTATTAAATGCCGCTGCCAAAGACGGGGCGACTTCATTGTGTTCCCAAGGATGAATGTTCACTATGTGTCCATCGGGAAAAAGTTGGGTTACCCCCGGAGAAAAAATACCGAAGTGCGTGCGGCTGTCTTCTGCTGTTTCCGGCCCAGAATGCCCAACGACCCAAATAAGTTTTCCTACTTTAAAGTCTGAATCCTGTGCAATCTGGCTGAATAGTCTTAAAGGACCATATTTCAAATAGCTGAAAGAACCATAGGTGCTCATAGCTCCATAAAAACCATTGAAGTTTTTGTATACATCTGGACTGAAATTAACCGTTGCCAGTCCTGCCATCATGCCGGCGTTAGCAAATTCTGTAATTCCTTGGGGCATCAAAGGACTGTCCGTATTCGTATCCTTATTATAAAAACCATGATTCCCGTCCCCATCCCATTCTTTAGCAAACCCGGAAATGTTTGTTGAATCAGCCAAGTCAGCGCTCATGGCAATCACTAACGGCCGGCCATATTCTTTTTCAGCAATCGTATTAATGTAACTGGCATATTTAGAAAAGCCCACTCGGTTTGGCGCTTTCTCACCAGGCTGAACAAAAAGACCATCCGGTAAAGTATTTATATTAAACATAGATTTATCTGTGGTTGGATTTTTTGCACTCATATGGCAATTATCGATTTCTTTGGGTACCGAGTTTCCAATTTCAACTAACGTATCTGTCAAATAGTCTATCAATTCCTGGTTATTTTCCATGACAGAAAAGACTGTGTGAAAAAGTGCTTTAGCTTGCTTTACTTGCTCATCCCAGGTTTCGGATGCTGCTTCACCAAATTGATCAAATTCTATATTATACTTTTCAGCAAATTCGCTTTTAGTTTTCCAGAACAATTTCGAATTTTGTTTATGAGCAGCACCGTGGCTTGTGTGATCAAATTTATGATAGCCCCGTCCTTTGCGCATTCTGACATAGAGCACCTTAGGCTGATCGGGTTTGGCATTTTCCACAAGCAATTTATAATAGGCTTTTGTTAGCGATTCCCAATCTTCTCCATCCATGGTACCTTCCACGTGCCAGCCGTGGGAGCCAAACCAATCTTCCGGTGTACCGTACATAATAGAGCTAAATGGTCTCGCATCAATTCCAAAATCATTCCAATCCAGAAAATACACCAAATTGCCTAATCCCAATCCCCAGGCTGAATTGATCGTTTCGTGGGTAGCGCCAGCGGTAAAACCACCTTCTCCTTCAAAAGCAAATACCTTTACTTCCGGTGCTTTTGCCAACTTTAATGCCAATGCTTCTCCTGCTGCTGCAGGCGAGCCGTGTCCGCTGGGGCCCGTATTAAATTTAAAAAAGAGTGTTTTGCCTTCCATCTCTGCATGACCCGGCAAACCGCCGTTACGGCGCAGTGTAAACAGGTCTTCCCAAACAAGTTGGTACTTTTCGCCCTTAAAATGCTGATATTTTTTATCACCTGTTTGATTATACTTAATGCGCATAGCCTCATTCAACACAGCAAGAGTTGCATAAACAACCGGGTTTGCATGACCGGCCACCAGTATATAGCGATCTGCAAAGCGTTTACCTGCTTCACGGATATCCCAACGCATAGCGCCAGACAGTAATGTGGCAACCATGCCGTGTACCTTGGAACGAGAGCCGCCGGGGTGCCCGCTCTGGCTCAGGTTCAGCATAATATCTATGCATTGATCAATAAGGTCTTTGGTGACTTCCCAATGGGAGAAATATTGTTTTAATTCAGTAGGTGATTTCATGTCTTAATTCATTTTTTTAGGTATTGCGGAATTGAAAAAATAATTGGTTGATTGCCAACTTTTTTTACATCTTCCATGTTCAATCTCATATATTCCATAATTCCACTATCACTTTTAATATCTAACGTCTAACCTTTCCCATTCAAAGTTGTTTTTAAAAATGTGCCGGTATAAGAGGATTTTTCCTTGCTCAAATCTTCCGGTGTTCCGGCAAAAATCAATTCTCCTCCTTCATCGCCGCCTTCCGGCCCTAGATCAATAATCCAATCTGCAGATTTAATGACGTCCATATTATGTTCAATAACAATTACTGTATTGCCTTTTTCAATCAATCGCTGCAACACGGCCAAAAGCATTTTTACATCTTCAAAATGCAAGCCAGTTGTGGGTTCGTCCAATATATATAAGGTGCGATCCCTGCTGACCCGGGAAAGTTCTGTGGCCAATTTTACACGTTGGGCTTCACCTCCGGATAAAGTTGTCGCTTGCTGTCCCAAACGTATATAACCAAGTCCTACCTCAAACAAAGTAGATAATTTTTTCTTTATGGAGGGAATATTTTCAAAAAAAGTAAGCGCTTCTTCCACCGACATGCTTAAAACATCAGCGATCGTTTTTCCTTTATACATAATCTCTAGTGTTTCCCTGTTATAGCGCGCTCCTTTGCACACTTCACAGGTAACGTATACATCGGGGAGAAAATTCATTTCAATCTTTATTATACCATCACCTTCGCAGGATTCACATCGACCGCCTTTAACGTTGAATGAAAATCGCCCCGGTTTATAACCGCGGATTTTGGATTCCGGCAATTGTGCAAACAGGTCACGGATAAACGTAAATACACCTGTATAGGTTGCCGGATTTGAGCGGGGAGTGCGACCGATGGGTTTTTGATCAATATCCACAACTTTATCCAAATATATCAAACCACTCACCTCATCATAGGGCAGTGAATATGATCGGGCATTATTCAGTTCTTTATGTAAAATGGGATACAACGTTTCATTCACCAGTGTACTTTTTCCGCTGCCGGATACACCAGTAACAACCACCATTTTTCCCAATGGAAAAGATACATCCAGTTTTTTCAAATTATTTCCACGAGTACCTTTTAATGTTAGAACTTTTCCATTGCCGTTTCGGCGGATTTTTGGTATAGAAATTTTGCGTCGTCCAGATAAATATAATCCTGTTACGGAATCATTGCATTTCAATAGCTGTTTTGGTGAACCGGAATAAATGACTTCACCGCCGTGTTCCCCAGCACCTGGACCCAAATCAACGACTTGATCTGCCGATTCCATTGTTTCTCTATCATGCTCAACAACAAGGATAGTGTTTCCAAGATTACGTAACGTTTGCAGTGTATTTAATAGACGAGCATTGTCTCTAGGGTGGAGGCCTATGGACGGTTCATCTAGAATATATAAAACTCCTACAAGCTGAGAGCCTATCTGCGTGGCTAATCGGATACGTTGTGCTTCCCCGCCGGACAGGGTCGTAGCAGAACGATCAAGAGTAAGGTAGTTCAATCCTACATTGACTAAAAAACCCAACCTGTTTTTGACTTCTTTCAGTATTTGTTCAGCGATTTGTGTTTCCGTTTTTGTGAGTTTAATTTTTTCAAAAAAGTGCAGAGCGCCTTTAATGGACAGTGAAGCTATGTCCCCCAAACTCTTTTCATTGATAAACACGGAACGGCTTTCAATACGTAAGCGAGCACCATTGCATTCCGGACAAGGGCGCATGCTCATAAATTGTTCAATCCAATTTTGTATATGACCTGATTTTGTCTGTTTGTAACGGCGCATTAAATTCGGGATTGCTCCTTCCCAACCGCCAGTATACGTTCCTGTCCAGCGTTTGGAAGAATAGGTCATTTTCATTTGTTTTGATCCGGAGCCGTACAAGAGCATTTCACGAACTTTCTTGTCTAATTTCATCCATGGTGTGGTAAACCTGAAATCGTAGTGGTTGGCCAGGCTTTTTAAAATACTGCCGTACCAATTTCCCCGGGGTTGTTCGCCCAAGGGAGCCACAGCTCCTTGAATAATGGACTTGGTTTTGTCCGGAACAACAAGTTCCGGGTCAATTTCCATATGGGAACCCAAACCGTCACAATGAGGACAGGCACCAAAAGGAGAGTTAAAGGAAAACATCCTTGGAGATAATTCCTCCAATGATACTTCACAGTGTGGGCAAGCAAAATGCTCACTAAATAAATGATCAGTTTTGGGCAATTCATGAATGATGACTAACCCAGAACCAATCTTTAGGGCAAGTTCTATGGATTCGGTTAAACGCTCTCTGTAATCTCCTTCAATAATGAGTCTATCTACCACCACTTCGATAGTATGTTTCTTGTTTTTTTCCAAAGATATCTTGTCATCGATACCATACACTTTCCCATCGACTCGGGCACGGAGAAATCCTTCTTTTTTAATTTCTTCAAATACGCCTTTGTGCAAACCTTTGCGTCCACGAACAACCGGAGCCAGTACAAAAAACTTGGCTCCAATTTTAAATTTGCAAATGGCATCAACAATCTGCTGAACTGTTTGTTTTTGAATAGGGCGGCTGCATATCCAGCAATGGGGCTTGCCAATATGAGCATAAAGCAGGCGTAAATAATCGTGGATTTCTGTAACAGTGCCTACTGTGGATCTTGGATTACGCGCTGAAGCTTTTTGTTCAATAGAGATTGCAGGTGATAATCCTTCAATTGTATCCATATCTGGTTTTTCCATAAGGCCCAAGAATTGCCGTGCGTATGATGAAAGAGATTCAACGTAGCGACGCTGTCCTTCCGCATAAATAGTATCAAACGCCAAGGAGGATTTTCCGGATCCGGACAGACCGGTAATGACCACTAACTTATTACGTGGAATCTCCAAGTCAATATTCTTGAGATTATGTTGACGGGCACCCTTTATGATAATTTTATCTTGCTTCATAATACCGTTTTTGTCATTTCGAAATGACAGCCAAGAATTTACGTATTATTCAACCGTTTTCATAAAACCATTTACATTTATCCTACTGATTTACTGATCAGTGATGAGCTCTGATCGGTTGAACTTCTCGACTAATTATACCTAACCATTAACTATCTTGTTTCAACATCGCAAAAACGTTACATTTAAACTATGTCGTCACTAAAAAATCAAATCATTATTTCAATGCCCCATATGCAGGATCCTTATTTTGGGCGGGCAGTTGTGTTTATTTGTGAACATAATAAAGATGGTGCTTTGGGGTTTATTGTCAATAAACCTTTTGAAACTCCGGAACTTCAGGATTTATTTTCTGAATTTTTTCCTGAAGATGACGATATTTTGAAATTAGTCCCGGATGTTTATTTTGGTGGTCCGGTTCTCGTGGAGCGGGGGATTGTATTACATTCAGCAGATTATAAGACAGAGGGGACTATAGTAATCGGAGATAATTTTTCTTTAACCAGTAACAAAGCCATTATTCAGGAAATAGCTGAAAAGAAGGGACCTAAACATTCTAAACTTTTGCTGGGACACGCCGGCTGGGCGCAGTATCAATTAGAAGCAGAAATTGAAAATGGTGACTGGCTTTTGCAGCATACAAACCTTGAATTTATTTTCAATACAGAAGAAAAATTTATGTGGGATATGGCAACCAAATCTTTTGGTATAGATATGTCTGAATTATCCGGACTGGGCGGTTCTGCTTAATACTTATTTATTATTTTTAGATATACCCTTTCTGTAATTTCCCGTCCGTGAAAAAATACCTTCCACCCATTGCTGTCATAGCAGCCGCTTTTTTATGGAGCCTTGACGGTTTATTACGCCAGCAATTATTCAATGTTTCTTCATTTTTAATTATTACTCTGGAACATGCTTTAGGAACTATCCTGTTTTTACCTTTTCTCATCAAAGGTTGGAACAACATAAAAAAATTAGACCAGCGAGGTTGGGGATCAATAATGTGGATCAGTATCTGCGGCGGAATTTTAGGTACATTTTTTTACACAAAGGCATTGAGTTACATTAACTATATTGATCTTTCTGTTGTTGTATTGCTCCAAAAATTTCAGCCCATTTTTGCTATTATACTCGCAGCAGTAATATTAAAGGAAAAACTGTCTAATCGCTTTTTATTACTTGCCGTTACTGCGTTGATTGGTGGCTACTTAGTCACATTTGGAAACAAACCCATGGTTGACTGGGATGATAAAACCATAATTGCGTCTTTACTTGCCCTGTTGGCTGCTTTCAGTTGGGGAAGTTCAACTGTCTTGGGAAAACATGCGTTGAACAAATTACCCTTTCAGTTAGTAACATCTTTGAGACTTACTATAACAGCTTTATTAGCCGGAATTGTACTGATTGGCATGGGGAATTTATCTGAAATTGTGTCATTAAATTCCTCTCAATGGATAGTTTTATCAACAATTGTAATTTCCACCGGTGCCGTTGCTCTTTTCATATATTATTACGGATTGAACCATTTACCCGCATCGCACACAACTATTTATGAATTATTCTGGCCATTTTCAGCTATTTGCTTTGATTGGTTTATTCGAGGCAGAACCATGTCGCCGACCCAGGCAGCCGGCGCGATTATCCTGCTGATCGCAATTGTATTATTGACGCAGGAGCGGCAAAATAGTCATGGTTGAACTGACGCAAAATAATCTTTCTCGTAATTTATTTTTAAATTGTATTCATGAGTTTAGCTGGGGGTTTGGGATTGCCTTTCATACTACCTATGCCATTATACCTTTATTTTTAAAAAAACTTGGTGCTCCCGATGCTGTAATAATTTCCGTTGCCGGTTTATTTAGCATACTGATAGCATTTCCCATGTTATTTTCTGCAGTTTTGGGACGCAATATTCGCAATATTAAAAAGGCTGTTTTTTGGAGTCATAGTGTTGTGTTACCTCCTATATTTTTTGCAGGTTTTCTGTTTGCTTTCCTAGCGCCAACCGGACCCAATGCCTGGATGTATTATTATGCCTGTTTTATAATTTATTGTTTAGCTTTGGGATTCATTATTCCCATTTGGGCAGATTTTCTCTCCCATGTTTTTCCTCGTAAATCTCGGGGTCATTATTTAGGTATTTCATTTGCATTTAATAGCATCGGCGGTTTTGTCGGCGGTATTATTGTTAAAATTTTGCTAAACAGTTCAGTCCCTTTTCCAAAAAATTTTGGTTGGGGATTTATTATTATGGGAATTTCTTTAGGGTTGGGGATTTTTGCCTATGTGTTCTATAATGTGGATAAGAAATCAGACAAAACGTCCCATAAATCACTAACTGAATTTTGGCAAGACACAAAAGGGATTATACGTACACATGAAAATTTTAAACGCTATTTATACAGCAGAATTTTTATTACTGCTCACTTTCCTGCCATGAGTCTATACGCGGTTTATGCTCAAGAGTTGTTTGGTTTTAATATCAGTGAAGCAGGCGTTTTTGTTGTATTACAAGTTATTACATTCGGCGTTGGTAGTGTAATCTCCGGCAAAATTGGTGATCGCTGGGGACATAAATTGGCTATTACATTTTCTTTTTGTGGTTATCTGCTGGCGATTGCTTTTACTATTTTTGCCACATCAATGTTTCATGTATATGCCATTTTCCTTTCATTGGGATTGGGGCAGGGAGGGTTCATGCCCTCCGCCATGAATATGGTTTACGAATTTGCAGAATCGCGGGATAGTAAAACATATATGGCGCTTATTGATACATTTTTGGCTCCTTTTGTTTTATTAATGATTGTAGGAGCAAGTGTTTTGAATCCAATCATTGGAACTCGCAATTTATTCATGGTGTTGGGGGGGCTAATTATTATTGGTCTGCTACAATTAATATTCCGGGTTAAAGAACCTCACCTTCATCCCCACAAAACATCTGGTTAATTGGTGGGGTGGTGTATTGAAAACTAGCGATTAGTAAGTTATTTGTGAGTAAATAACAAACTTTTCTCTTGTTTTACTGACGGTATGCAATGAAATTCTATACGGATTCCGAGGATGATTAAACACCTGAAAAACATATTATTACCTCTTCTTGCTGTATTGGCATTAACCGGCTGTAAAGATGATCCTCAACGCCATTTACAACTGGCGCAATGGTATTCTCAAAAAGGACTTATTGATGAAGCAATTTTGGAATATCGTGAAGTGACACGGCTTCTGCCTACAGACGTTAAAGCGTTAAGCAGGGGTGATTATGAATTGCTGGCCGATGCACATTACCGGTTAGCGCTTATGTATACAAAAAAAGATTGGTGGGATTATGCTCTCAAAGAAGCCGAAACAAGCTTTGAACTATTACCCACCCGAGAACATTACGATATAGTTACACTGTTAAGAAAGCGTGTTGACTTGCAGTAAAAAGGATCCTGATTATTATCTAATCTATTTCGGTTTTAAAAAGACCCCGATCGGCTTTCGCCGCCATCACAATATATAATAGAACAATTTATAAAGTCTGCTCCAGGGCGGAGTAATAAAGAAATTGTATTGGCTACATCTTCTGGTGTGGTTGTACGACGCATGGGATTACGCTTTTTGGTATTTTCCACCCACGCTTCCCAATTATCAGTAATTTTTGTTAATGCCCGAGTTGGTGTAACTCCTGCTTGAACTGAATTCGCTGTAATTCCAAACTGTCCAAGTTCCCAACCAATCTGGCGAATAATGGCTTCCATGGCAACCTTGGCTACACTCACCGGACCATATCCTTCCATGGCTACATAATTTCCTTCGCTGGTGAGTCCCAGAATGCGTGATCCTTTGGACAGAAGTTTCGCTTCATATAATTTTTGGGTCCAATACAATAGCGAATTCCCCATAACATGTACAGTCATATCCATTTGTTTTTGATTGACAGGTTTTTCCCCGAAAAAATTTGTGGTTGTTCCAAAGGCAATGGAGTGCAGCATCAACTTCAAAGGTTGTCCTTTGGTTATGTCTGCAATCTGCGGTATATACTTATCCATGGTTTCCAGTGCAGCTGCATTGGTGTTAAAATAGTGACAATTGCCGTTTGTTATTTTGTTTACTTCCTCAATAGTTTCACCTGCAATTTTTTTCGCTTCACCGCGGTCAAAGTGAAATGCGATTACACCATAGCCATCTTTGGCTAATCGTTTAGCTGTTGCGGCGCCATGGCCAGTTGAACCACCAAGTAATAATACCCATTCAGACATAATTTTCTCCGAGAATTAAAGTGGGAATTTAGGAAAGACTCGAGCAAAGCCAAACCAAGAACACAAAAGAATTAATGGGCAAACAGGCATTATGTTTAACTTCTTTGCTTATAAAGGATAAAATAATGGATAAAAAGTCTTCATTTACAAAACAGGATTTACTTGATATTGGTTCTGGTAAAATGTTCGGTAAAGCCAATGGGAAATTACCTACACCGCCTATGCTGATGATGGATCGCATTCTGGAAATTTCAGATTCCGGCGGCAAATATAGCAGTGGATTTATTAAGGCAGAATTGGATATAGATCCGGGGCATTGGTTTTTTGATTGTCATTTTGTAAACGATCCGGTTATGCCCGGCTGTTTGGGATTAGACGGTTTTTGGCAGTTGGTTGGGTTTTTCCTTTCTTGGGCTGGTGGAAAGGGGCGCGGTCGAGCTTTAGGTGTAAAAGAAGTAAAGTTTAAAGGGCAGGTTAGGCCTTACCATGATAGAATAACCTACCAGGTTGATATTCGAAAATTCATCACTCGTCCAATGTTTATGGCTTGGGGAGATGCGGTATTACAGGTAAAAGATAAAACCATTTATTTTGCCAAAGATCTTCAGGTTGGTTTATTTGAAAAACTTGTATGGGATACCGGTATGGATCCCGCTCTCGATCCTTTTTAAATAACTGTATACAAATAATATGGCCTTACGCTGCGGTATTGTGGGCCTGCCCAATGTAGGCAAGTCTACCATTTTTAACGCTTTGACAGCTTTGTCCGTTCCTGCGGAAAATTATCCCTTTTGTACGATTGATCCCCATGTGGGTATCGTGGAGCTTCCCGATCCTCGGCTGGATAAATTAGCTGAAATATTTAAGCCTGGAAAAGTGACTCCGGCTGCTGTAGAATTTACTGACATTGCTGGGTTGGTTCGAGGTGCCAGTAGGGGCGAAGGTTTGGGAAATCAATTTCTGGGACAGATTCGACAGGTTGCAGCTATCATTCATGTAGTGCGTTGTTTTGATGATAACAATGTAACGCACGTTGAAGGAGGGGTGGATCCAGTTCGTGATGCCGAACTTATTGAAACGGAGCTTCTTTTGGCTGATTTGGAAACACTGGAAAGACGTTATTCAAAAGCTGAAAAAGGATTGAAATCGGGTGTTAAAAAAGGACACAAGGAATTTGATGTTATCAAGCGTCTTTTGGAACATTGTAATGTCGGTCATCGAGCTCGAACATTCAAAGCTGATGAAGAAGAAATAGCCATCGTTCGATCATTACATTTACTTACACGCAAACCTATTTTATATGTAGCAAATGTTGATGAAACTGAAATTACACATGATAAACGAGGAAAATTGGAACAGCAACTTGTAGAATTCGCTGAAAAAGAAGGGAACATGGCTATACGCCTCTGTGGAAAACTGGAACAAGAAATTGCAGTATTACCTGATGATGAAAAAATGATGTTTCTGGAAGAATTCAATCTTCCGGAACCAGGGTTAAATAAACTCATTCACACCGGATTTCGGCTGCTGGAACTGGAAACATTTTTTACCGGGGGAGATGTAGAAGTCCGAGCATGGACGATCAAACAAGGTGCCACTGCGCCGGAAGCAGCCGGGGAGATTCATACTGATTTCCAACGAGGCTTTATCAAAGCTGAAGTAATCAAATATAATGACTTGATACGGCTGGGGTCAGAAAAAGCAGTGAAAGACGCGGGGCTGGCAAAACTACAAGGTAAAGAGTATCTAGTGGCTGATGGTGATTGTATATATTTCCATTTCAATGTGTAGTTTCTAATATGTGGTTTTTCATGATTCTATCTTATATAATGGTCGCTCTGGCGGGGATCGGGTTGGCGTTGGTTGGACTGAATCACTATATAAATATCTGGCCCACAACCCACATCACTTTGGATCTTTTGGTCAGCATTATCTTCATCGCAACTCAAACTCTCGTCATGTTCTTCTTCGTGGGAACAGGTGTCAATATTAAAGAATACACCCAAGCCCATCCCGAGATTGGGGATAAATTTTATAAGGGTGTTTTAGGAATCAAACGAAAACTCTATCCGCCGACGATGATGGTAACCTTGCTGTTTATGGCTACAGTTATTTTAGACGGTGCATATTTTCTGAACAAAGTAAGTGAATGGTGGTTTCACATTCTTTACTGGCTTACACTATATTATTATATAAAAGCGACACTGGCCCAGCATAAAGCCTTTATTGGCAGTACGAATATTGTTTTAGCTATGACAGGAGCTGATCGGAAATAGACTATTTCATCAACACAGCTTTCTGCGTTTCCACAAACTCTCCGCTCTGCAGCCGGATAAAATAAACACCACTTGGATGTCTGCTGGCATTCTACACAATTTCATGTTCACCAGTTGGTAATTCACCATCGACCAATGTTTCCACCAAACGACCGCCTATATCATAAATACGCAGAGATGCAATTAATTGCGTCTCTACCGAAAATCGAATAGTAGTGGTTGGATTGAATGGATTGGGATAGGCATTATATAAGAAATATTCGCTTGGAACATCTATAAATAATATTTTGCCTATTCCATCAGATCCCGGAAATCTTTTAATTGGCGAATACATAGAAAATTTATTACCGTTCCCAGAAACTGCTCTAATCTTATATTTATAAATAGTACCACCGAGTTGATATGTAACCTCGTTATCTGTATAACTATTCTGTGAAATGTTATTTGCAATTGCAAACCAACTAGTTTGGCTGGATTTTCTAAACACCTGATATTCAGATGTAGCTGGCTCACTTGAATTCCAAGTAAGATGCGGATGTGTATTTTGAACTTGAATATTAAGATTAGTCGGCCTTGTAGGCTGAAATTTTGATGTTGTTTGTTGAGAAAGTTGTGGTTTTAATTCCCAAATTGTTAACACAGCGCCATTGCCTATACTCTGGCCTGGAGAGGCTGTACCCGTACCCCATGAAAACTCATTGTAAGTTGGACTATAGTTAAAATAAGTGTCGAAGTTAGTCATTGGGATAAAATTGTCAGATTTTATGTTAAGGAAAAAGTGTTTATTATCACTCGTACATTCAATTTTATAATATCCATATCCCAATTTACCATATCCGGTATATGGCGCTATTCCGACAAAATCCCATCCAACATCATCCCCATCACCTGACGTTGTTACTAGATTACCTTCTAAATCGGTTGCAAGATTAAAATGTTCATCCCACAGCACGTTCGAAGCCAATGTAGCCTGAAAAGACAATTGTTCAGTTGTCCCTTCTTCTTCTTGATATATGAATATTTCAGCAGCCCAACGACTATTTTGACTAAACAAAAAAGTACTAATCATTATTAACAGAGTTATTTTTACTCGATTATCCATATGACTTGATTTCCTGTTTGGTTTGTTGACATAAAAAACAAATTTGTTGCAGATAAAGATAATCCTCCATCAACACTATTAGTAAGCGATTTACTAAACCTGATTTCACCAATGTTTGAATAACTTACTAGCTGTGGATCATTTATTGTGGTTGAAGCGACATATATGTTACCATCACTGTCAGCACACAGAGAACCCCAGGAGGGCCGTGCTAATAGTGCTTCAAACTGTAATTCACCTGAAACAGAAAAACTGTAAAGAGTAGTTTCAATACTGAAAACAATATTCCCATTATCTGTTATAATGGGTGCAGTGCTCTTATTATAATCTCCCCCAATTAAAGATTCAGTCCATTCGATTGATCCGCTTGGATTTACACACCATAAAGTGGACATTTCATTACTATATGAAATGAAATAAATATTACCATCATTGTCTATAGCTGGAGCACTATTGAGATTATTCGTACTGTTAACAATTTCAATGTTCCATAATAAACTGCCGTCTGTTGTACTGTATGCTATCAGGGAATTACCGACAGTGTATAATTGATTTCCATCCGGGCTTATGACAACTCCGTTATTCGTGTTTGGGTTAAATGAATTTGATTGCTGCCAATCAACATCTCCAATATTATTTAAGCTATATATCGTTCCCGATGAACCCACGCAAAGTATATTTCCTTCCAAGTCAATATTCAACCAGCCTATAACATAATCATTAAGATTTGTTGACCAATCTACATTACCATTTTTATCAATCGCTTTCACCGTACTCGTTGCTGCAATGATATCCCCGTCAGCTCTTATAAGCGGGGTACTGCTTATTAATTCTGTAAATGAAACTGACCATTGCATTTCATCGGCAAATGAATATTTTTTTACTGATTTATTCATAAATGTTGTAACAATATAATTTCCCTCTGCATCAATGAGTATATTTGAATACGATTCACCAAACTCTTCAAGTTGATTTGTCGAAATGTTTATACCTTCAACTGGATTTCCTGAATAATGTGTACCCGTATTTTGAGGGTTATTTTTATACATCGGCCACGATGCGTTTGCCAAAGACGGCCAGTCTACGCTTTCTTGAGCAAAGGGTGATTCATCCTGTTTATTATCTTCTTCAAAAAGGGTACAAGAAGAGAACACAAGTAGTGTACAGGTTTTTATAAGAACTATTATTTTCCTGAAAATCATCATAAACCTCCGAACTACCAAGAACTTACATATAATTACCCCCCCTCAACAGAAAAATAAAAAAAGGGCTGAATCAGCCCCTTCGATATTTGTTATTTATATTGACAATGTTTAGTCATCATCGTCATCGTATTCATAATCGTCATCCTCATCAAAATAATAGGGATAGGCATAATCATATTCGTCATATTCGTCGTAGTCATCTTCTTCATCATCGTCTTTCGTTTCAGCTTCCTGCTTGACCACAATAACCCGCGGATCATCGTCCCCTTGCAACGCTTTATCCACTAATTCTTGTTCACTTGCAGTAAGCTGCTGACCATCCACAGACAATCTCTGGCGGTATAATACACCGCTTAAGGTTCCAAAAAACAGGACCACAAGGGCCATAACTGACCCTTCGGCTTTGAATTCAATTCCGCCCCACATGTTCTGTTCCCAACCAAAGTTCATGAAGACCGCCAACGACAGTAATACACCAAACAGAATAATGAAATTCCCCATGATGTCCGGAGCAGCAGTCTCCATTACAGCAAAGTAGAGGAGCCAGATCAGTACACCGGCGACTGCAAAAAAGATACCCAGCACATAATTTTCTGCTAATACAGAAAGGACAAATCCAATAAGGGCTCCGAATGGAATTATAAAACCAATGCCGGTTTTAACGTTAGACGCCATAGAAAATGCTTTTACCTCGGTTCATTTAGATTGTCTTACCTCGAATGATAGATGAAAATTGGATGTTTTCTGAAGGAAAAGCAAGAGAAAATTGGTGAATTGATTAACGATGGTATTCCGCACATACCAGCAGTTTAGAAACCTGTATAAAATTGGTTAACTGTACAATAAACAATGTAATTTCTTTAATAAATATGAAAACCAATCTCCCAAAAATCGGCGTTGTAGGTGTGGGCCATTTAGGTCAACACCATGTAAAACATTTGTCCAAAAATAATACAATATCCTTCTCTGGGATCCATGATGTGGATTATGAGCGAGCTAAGGAAATAGCTGTTGAATACAATTGCAATTCATATAATTCGTTCGATGATTTATTAAATGGGAGCGATGCAGTATCGATTGTAACGCCAACTCGTACTCATGCCAAGGTCGCCGAACAATGTATCAAGGCTGGAAAACACGTATTTATTGAAAAACCTATTACTAAAACAGTTGTTGAAGCAGATCATCTATTGCAGTTGGCTAATAAATCAAAGGTACTGATTCAAGTAGGACACATCGAACGCCTAAACCCGGCATTAATGCCCCTAAAAGATTTTGAGATAAATCCAAACTATATTGAAGTCCAGCGTTTGGCCCCCTATACGGTGCGCGGCACCGATGTGCCTGTTGTTCTGGATTTGATGATCCATGATATTGATATCATTTTATCATTGGTCAATTCACCGGTGAAAAACATTCGCGCCAGCGGTGTCTCCATTTTGTCAGATTCTGTGGATATTGCAAATGCACGTCTCCGATTTGAAAATGGGACCGTTGCCAGCATAACGTCAAGTCGCATTGCCCGGGATAAAGTTCGCAAGATTAAGGTATTTCAAAAAGATATGTATGTAACAATCGATTTCCTTTTGGGCCTTACAGAAATCTATCGTGTTCTTGATGCAGACCAAGATGATCCCGCCGCATTGGAGACTGCTTCGTTGGAAGCTTATGGAAAACACAAGAAAATTGTATATGAAAAACCGGATATCAATCCGTTTGATGCATTGGAAATGGAGCTTTCAAATTTTATTTCATCCATTAAGGGAGAGCAAACACCTATTGTGGATGGCCAAGCGGGCCGTGAAGCCTTGGATGTTGCCATCAAAATTCATGACATGATTTTGGAAGATATACATTAATGGACATCCGCAATTTCTTTTTCAAAAACCGCAGTTATACTCCAATCCCTTTGGCAATATTGATTATCTTTTTTTCTGAACCGGCATTGCCATATCTTTGGTATGGTTTGGGGTGTTTAGTTGTGGGAGAGTTCATTCGTTTCTGGGCGGTGAGCTATGCCGGAGGAATTACCAGAACAATAAAAGTAGGTGCTCCCGCTCTTTGTTCTTCCGGACCGTTCGCCCATGTTCGCAATCCACTTTATATTGGTAATTTATTCGATTTTTCCGGAATTGTTCTCATTGCCGGCGCACCAAATATTTGGATAATGCTCTTTGTTACGTGGGCGTTTTTTATCATTCAATATGCCCTCATTATCGATTTGGAGGAAGAAACATTATCCGGATTATTTGGTAACGAATATGAATTATACAAATCAAATGTTCCACAGTTGTTTCCAAGGTTTTCGCCCTGGAAAAGTAACGACAATCGAATACCGATGTCCTTCGGAAAAACGCTTAAGACTGAAAAACGTACATTGCAAAATATTATCCTAATTTTGCTTTTAATTACACTACGTCAACAGTTTGTTTAATCATCTAACATAATATCCATGAATATTATCATTATTATAAACCTCTCTATAATTCTCCCCTATTACAGGGGAAAGAAGAAAACAGGGATTAGTATAACTAATTTTTCCAAAGCCATTAATAAATAATGAACAATCAAAACCTTCGCTTTTTTCTCGTCGCCGGAGAAGAATCCGGGGATATACATGGTGCTCGGCTGATTTCTGCTCTAAAAGAAAAAAGTCCTAATGCTTCTTTTATTGGGCATGGCGGAAACAAGATGAAAGCAGCCGGAATGGAGATTCTTGAACACGTGGATGATTTAGCCATGATGGGTTTTACAGAAGTGTTGAAACACCTTCCTTATATGATAAATGTAATGGGAAAAACATTGAAAAAGACCCAGGAGATAAAACCCCATCGCTTAATTCTTATTGATTATCCCGGATTTAACTTGCGTTTGGCAAAAAATATTCATCCTTTGGGGTTACCTATCACATATTTTATAATGCCTCAAGTCTGGGCATGGAAAGAAAAACGCGTGAATATAATTCGTAAATGTGTTGATCAGGCATTGTGTATTTTCCCGTTTGAGCAGGAATGGTTCGAGCAGCGAGGAGTAAATGCTCATTTTATAGGTCATCCATTTACAGAATTCCACAATCCTTCAATAAACAAGGAAGCATTTTTCCAGAAACATAGTTTGGATAATAACAAGTCATTACTAGTCCTTTTCCCTGGTAGCCGTCAACAAGAGATAGATCGTCATCTTCCTATATTTGTAAAAACTATTGCTTTACTTAATGATGAAAATCTTCAAATTATTATCGGCAAAGCACCTAATGTTTCATTATCATCAATTCCCGCTCACTGGAAAATAGAAAACGACGATACAAGCCTTTGCCTGGAATATGGTACAGCTGTTTTAACTTCTTCAGGAACTGCTACCCTCCAATCTGCAGTTCAGGATATTCCAGCCGTTGTAAGCTACAAACTTTCTACCGGAAGCTGGCTCCTTGCCAAAAATTTGTCACATGTCCCCTTTGCAGCTATGACCAATCTCATTGTCGGAAAGGAGATAGTTCCGGAATTTTTACAAAATGAAATGACGCCGGAAAATCTTGCTAATGCTGTTCGACCACTACTTAATAATTCTTCCGAAAGGAAAAATATGCTCTTTGGTTATGAAGAAGTTAGAAGGTCGTTAGGTATTCCTGGCACCTACAATCGTGCAGCTGATGCTATTTTATCAAGGACTAAAATATGAAGAAAAAAATTCTCTTTTTTCTTGGTGTATTTTTTGGCAAGTGGGTGTTGAGGTTTCTTTATGGCACCAACCGGTGGAATATCGAAGGCGATGGACAAATTGAAAAATTACGGGCTGAAGGAAAGTCCATTATTTTTACAACATGGCATGGGAACCTATTACCGGGCTATTTATATGTGGCGGATAAGCAGCCTTACGGTGTGGCAGGAAAACACGGCGATGCAGAAATCATTTCACGAATTGCTATTAAATTAGGATATATTCCTATCCGAGGATCGAGTTCAGATGGTGGTCGGGAAGCCTACGCGAAAATTGTAAATGTATTAAATAAAAAAGGATCCCTTGTGTTTATCACCCCGGATGGACCTAAAGGACCGGCTAAAGAACTAAAACCTGGGACTGTAAAAGCTGCCATGCGGACGGGAGCAGTAATATTGCCAACAGGGAGTTTTGCTTCGAAACACTGGTCATCTACAAACTGGGATACTTTTTATGTGGCAAAGCCCTTTGGTAAAACCTATTTACTAATTGGTGAACCTTTGTCGTTTTCTAAAGATGACGATTTTGATGAATGTTCAAACATATTAAAAAATAAACTAAACAGATTGGAAGAGGAAGCCAAGAATCGTGCCGAAGTTTGATCCTCAATCTATAAAAAAATATCGAATGCTTCTTTGGCCCTTTGGGTTTTTCTATTGGCTGCTCATTTTCTGGCGTAATTTTTTCTATAATATTGGATTTTTTGTTTCCCGTAAACTCCCATGCAAAGTGGTAAGTACTGGAAATCTTTCTGTGGGAGGAACAGGAAAAACACCCTTTGTTTTATTTTTGGCTAATACATTAAAAGCCAAGGGTCTGAATGTGGCTGTGTTGAGCAGAGGATATAAACGCAAGTCAACCGGAACGCATGTCGTAAGCGATGGAAAGACACTTAAATCTGATTTGAACAGTAGCGGTGACGAACCATTTATGCTAGCTAATAAATTGCGTGATATTCCTGTTGTTGTGGATGAAAACCGCTATCGAGGTGGACAATTTATTTGCAATGAATACAACTCGGATGTGATTCTCATGGATGATGCATTCCAGCATAGGCGAGTCTTTCGCGATTTGGATATTGTTTTGATAAATAGTAATCACCGTCGCCCAAAACTGCTGCCCTACGGACTTCTCCGGGAACCGTTAAAAAATATTAAGCGTGCAGATGCAGTTATTTTCACCAAAGCTAATTTGACACCTCCCGATGAAAAATTAGTCAGTTCTGTATCCAAATATTGCAGCTTTACCATGGAGTCTAACCTAATGCTAAATACGCAGTTGATAGGATTAGATGACTCAATAAAACCCGTAAGCGATTTCAATGGCCCTGTAGTGGCTGTGTCCGGGGTGGGCGATCCGGATAGTTTTGAAGTTATATTGGAAGAAGCAGGGTTGGATTATGTACATCATTTCCGTCACGATGACCATGTGGATTATTCGGTCATAGAGTTGGAAGTCATTCGCGAAGTGTTTTTAGCAGCTGAGGCTCAAGCAATCATTACAACAGAAAAAGACCTGGCAAAACTAGAGGATCTAAAAGACTTGCCAGTTTATGCTTTGCCAGTGGGTGTTTCGCTTAATACAAAAGACGAAGAACAGTTAATAGATTTAGTATGTTAATGTGCTATAATCATTTTGATTGCGGTTTTTCTTATTAGAACAAGATTTATTAAAGGCAAAATAAATGTAGGACAAGAATGTCTGCAGTCCTTTTACAAAGTATTTAAAAAAACCAATTTAGATTAGAACTGCGCCACACCCCAGGCAAACATAACGCCTACAAAGGTGAGCATGAGGGGCCAGCCGGTATTCACGAAACGGCGGGCGTCAGGATTTTCAAATACGTGAATTTGAAATTGATGGGTTGTTGTTGCGCCTCGCACATCTATGGCAGTGATGATTACATCATGGGGTCCCACTTGGCTGTTGCGGGGCCGCCATTTGAATTGCCCGGATTTTTTATTGAAAGAAGCATATTTTGGCAGTCGAATTGAGCGAAATGCTACACGGTCACCATTTAAATCTTCTGCTACAACTTTATAGCGGTATTCATAACCGGTTAAGCCCACAGGTTTTGGTTTGGAAATAATCGAGGGTGGGATATTGACAAAAACCTGTCCGGATTGATTGTCTTTATGATACCCATCCGAGACTTGTACTGCGAATGAATGTTTATTCACTTGGGACGCTTTTGGAATCCAAACAATCTTTCCTGTATTAGACATTTGCATACCTTGGGGCCCCTTAATAAGTTCATAATGGAGTTCAGCATCGGCATTTTTATCCTCTACTTGAATTTGGTATTTATACATTTCTTCAACCAGCGCAGCTTTTGGCGCCTGGGAAACTATTGTCGCCGGATGATTCACATACAACTCAAATGATTGCTCATCTTTGGTATATCCGTCAGACACCACCAGTTTAATTGCATAGTTATCATATTGATCTTTGCCCGGTGTCCATAACAAAGTTCCGGTAAATTCATCCACTTCCATACCATCGGGGAATTCTTCTAATGTGTAGCGAATGGTGCTCCTTCGTTCCACGATGACTTTGGGCGGCTTCCCTTTTGATCCTTGGAAAAATTCCCATAAAACATCTTTTACGTTTACTGATCGATCATCTTTTTCCTCGATAATAACTATCAGCCTATCGTCCTCCCAAAAAACAGAGTGGACGTAGCGCTTCAAATTCAGGCGGCTGAATTCCTCCGATTCCATATCGCCCTGGCTGGTAAGATATATAACCTCTGCCGCATTCCAATCGCCGATATATCGATCCACATTTTCACGATAAACGTCATCGGCAATATTTACTGCATATATTCGCGCTTTTTCTGTGTCTTCCAGTTTTACAACATGATCAAAAGGTAAAAGCGATCCTTTGTTCAGATCTGTCGTCATAATCTTATATTTATACTGCTGCCCAACAGTTGCCTGCATGACCGGAATAGATACCAGTTTAATTGGAGAATTAATGAAAAAATCTGCTTCAACTGTCCGGATATCTTTGCCGTCATCCACTTCAACTTTCAAATGACCAAAATCCATTTCATCCCGAGTGGGTTCCCAACGCAAACGCCCGGTAAAAGGATCCATGCGCATACCATCAGGCATTTCTACAACCGTATAGGTGAGTTCATCATTGGTGTTTGGATCCGTAACCTCCAATTGGAAATCCCACACATAACCCAAATTAACCTTATTTATGGGTGGCGGCGCACGATCAATAACCGGCGGATGGTTGACAAATAAAATAACTTCTTGTGTATCAGCAGCTACGCCGTGGTTTGCAATAATGGCAAAATTATGAGAGTCAATTTGAGTTGTAGCAGGCGTCCATTCAACTAATCCCGATTCAGATAAGGTCATGCCTTCCGGATAATAAAGCATTTTATACGTTAACTCCTGATCTAAATCCGGGCGCCACACATCCACTTGGTATTTAAATAATTCATTTACTCGAATAATGGAATCCGCTTCAGATAGGATTTTTACACCGGCTCGGGCAAAAAGCTGAAACTCCTGTGCTGCGCGATCAAATCCATCGGAAGCGACTATGCGAATGTCATAAATATTTACATGGCTGCTGTCTGTTTGCCAATACAGCGAACCGCTGGAATCCATTTCCATTCCATCAGGAGAAACGTCCAGAGTAAACTGAATGTTCGCATCTTCATTATAATCGTTTATAATGGGAGAATATGTAAACAATGAGTTGGCAACAAATTCAGTGACAATCGGTTCAGAAATAAATTCCGGAGAATCATTCACATAAATCCAGAGACGTTCATCATAGCCCTCTAAATGAGGAACAACTTTGTAAGTGAGTAACGAATCGATTTCTTCAGATTCTAACTCAACCATTTCGCCTGTTTTCATTTCTACGTGATATGCCAACTTATAAGCGCCAAGTTGTGTTCCGTTTGGAACCCATTGAATGGAGCGTGTTTCATAATGAAAAAACATTCCTTTTGGAGGCGGTAACAGCCAACGAAAACTATAAAATTGATTTGCTTCATCTTCCGGAATTGAATATACAAATAATTGTTCAACGGGCAGAACATGTCTGGGTAAAACGCCTTTTGGTAGCGGTTGACCCAACGATTTTATCGGCTTAATACCGGCAGCTAGAGATCCAATCTCCAGTCCTTCGATTTCCGGAAAAATATCCAACAAATCTATGGGGTCTATTAATGTGTCTTGAACGATTGGCTTATCAACGGGCGGCGGCAAACCCAAGTCTGTTAGAAAAACGGATGTTTCATCCCCGTCCCAGCCGGCGGCAATAGATGTGCCAGTGTATTGTCCTTGTTCCATAACAGGTAAAGCTGAAAAAATCTGAAGATCCACCGTATCAACAGAAAGTGTAAAATAACTTTCATTTTTCTCATCCGGAACCTCTGCACCAAAAGAAACTGTCATCATATTCATTTCACCGGACACTAATAAAAGATCTGTGTACGTATCATGATCAAAATCAGCAATTTGTACGCCAGAAAGAGGACCGGCTTCATTGGGAATATTATCTATATCAATTCCGGCCTGTGATAATGTTAAGGCAATTAAATGACCGCTTTGAAAGGGAGCAATTACATCCAAAAATCCATCTGCATCCCAGTCCGTAATTGTGACTGCTCGATTAAGCAATCCATTCATTCCGGAAACGGTAATATGGTTTTCCTCCCCTTGGATAAATGAACCGTTTTTATTTAAAAACGGTTGTGCTTTCATTACGTTTCCTTCAGGACTGAAACTGATAATATCATCAAAACCATCATTATTCCAGTCTACAGCTCCAGCATATACAAAACCTGATCCAAAGCGCATAGTCTCCGGTTCCAAGCGGTTGGTTATAAAAAGTTGTCCGTCCTCATTTACATCTACAATGGCCAATCCGCGAACGGGACTACCCAGAGAAACAACCAATTCCTGATCATCGTCGCCATCCATGTTTAACAATTCAAAATTGTGACAACGCAGAAAAGTATTGCGTTCTGACAGGTTCAAAGTACTCGCCGGAGTTTCGCTGAAACCTTCACCATCCCAGGGATAGTGATACACGATGGGATGTAAAATGCGTTCCTCGTTTTCATCTGTGAGGTTCATAATTGTGATTAGTTCAGGATTCCCATCTCCGTCCAAATCACCCAATTTCAAATTCACAAAATTACCCAACGAGCCGGCCGGCGCAGCCAGTTCCCAATTCAATTGCTGATAACCATCGCCATCAATTTCATAGTAACGGATCATAGAAACAGAATGACCGTTATCTTGCCCAACCTCAATCGCAGCAAATTCATAAAGGCCGTCTTGATCAAGATCAAACGTTCCTTCCATATGAATAATCTGAAGATCTTTGCTGAAAACAACGCTAATTATCAGCAAAATGATTGTGGAGAGTCTCTTCATCGTATATTTGTACCGGCAGAATCTACAACAACGCTGTCTACACCCATAAACTCTAGAATTTTAAATTTCATTTCTTTTGACCGCATGGCAAGCTCTTCATCCGTATACATTTCCGCATTTATACTATAAGGAGAAAATTCACCTGAAAACTTAATTGTAGTGTTAACTGTTTTATTTCCAAGGCTGTCTATTTTTACATCTCCTGTAATATTCCATAATTCTATTGCTTTCATGTAGATTGATAGACTATGCCTGTTGTCTGATAACGGGGTTAATACAGAAATATAAGAATTTTTTTTGATTTTTTGTCCTGCTTCACGTGTGTATAATGAAATTCCTTTTTCGTTGTCATCCAAGCGCATGGATTCAGGAAATCCTTCAAATTCATACATGGGATAATGCTGCAGATTCGCGCGCCAGTTTGAGGGATTCAAGTTCGCTGTTATATTCAGCGAATCTAAAAAGGGTTCGATTTTCGCATATATTACATTGTCAGTCAATTTATGACTTAATCTTAGAGTCATCATGTTGTTGCTGCTGTCTTTGTTAGATGTATAAGAAAAATCCACATGCTTGTCAAAATTGACTCTACCAAGATTCGCAAATATTGAATGGGAAGAAGATGGATATTTAGGAATATTTATTTCATCAACCATTGCGCTAAAAGGAGGCACGCCATCAAAAAGAAAACGTTCGGCCCCAGCTGTTTTATTGGGTGTGTGTACCATAACACTATAAGGTTCATAGGGCGGTGGAACATAAATAATGGGAGGTTTTGTTGTATCAACCACAATGACAGCATAGGACTGTTCCAACTCTTCCAAAACAGGCAAAATTCTATGTCGATCACCCAGTTCATCTTCATCTGATACCAATTCATCATTTAACCACTGTTCTGTATAAAATTTGAATTCATGAACGCCAATATTTTCTCTTCTGGGTATCCATGAAATCGTCCCTGAACTGGGATTAAAATAGGCGTTTGCCGGAGGTTTTGATAACCAATGAAAACTATAAAATCCTGTGGATGTGTCCATAGCTGCTTTATAATTGAGCGTATCTCCCAATCTTAATGTGTCGTTAGGAATGATAGCAATTACAAAATCTGGATGTGGTTCATTATCTAAAACATCCAAACCCACTTTTATTCTATTTGACAGAAGTTGATTTATTGATTCACTATCTGCGCTATCCGGAAGATTAAAAAGGTTTTGTCGATTAAAAGGACTTTCGGACAATACCAATGCACTGTCAACGAACTCCAATGTTAAAACTTCGCCACTTTCAAAAGGTAACTGAAGTTCTTCACGTTGATTGTTATCCAAATCTGTTTTTTGGATTGCAGAACCTAACAATATGAATGCGCTATTAAGGTGTAATGCGTTTTCTGCTACGATCACAGCCTTTTCATCCGCCCTAAATAGTATTGTTTTCAAAGTATCTTTTTCCAAGCTAAATACTGCCAAGTGCGCTTCGCCATTCAAATTCATGAAGCTGGAAAAAACAGGACCGAAACCATTGTGCAACATATTCGGTAATTCAATATTCACAGTGTTTCCAACCAAACCTTTCTCTTCGCTGTCAACCTCTAATAGTACGGCCGCTCTATAAGGACTGCCAACGGCTATCGATAAAATTCCGGACTGATCATCAACATCGAAATGGTTGGGGTGCAATAATTCACCATTATCTATTTCAATTGTTTGGGGAATAAAAAGAGAATCTGACCAAGAAAATAGATGCAGCCACTTGCTCCTATTAATCCGCTTTCCCGGTAAGTAGTCTGCTAAAATGATTAATTCTGTTTTACCGTCATTATTAATATCATATAGAATGGCATCTTTAATTATATAACTTTCAGGATTGCTTTCCCACATTAATACATGTGAACTGTCGAGTTGAACCTCAACATAACGGATATAATTTTCAGAAAATAAAAGAATTTCATCTAGAGTATTGTTATTGAGATCAAAGGGACCACTAATATTCATAGATCCTGCGTGGAGCCCTACATGCAGAAAAACTGCGTATATACACAATCTATTTGGGTTCATTTACTAACCGTTTTGTATTACCTCGAATCGACAATTGGACAGGGATTGAATTAAAGTTGCGCCAAAAGGCCCTTTAAATGACGTTCCCTTACCTCTACTGAAAAGGAATATAGTTTACCACTCTCGAAAAATCCAAGGAAAAGGGCCTGTTTTACCCATAGAATTGTCTAAATTTGCCGCAATATTTCCCTTCTTAAATTGACATCTGCAAATATAAATTTAATAATGTATTACACAGAAAAATGCTGAGACGAATATTTTTCATATTACACTTAATTCCGCTGTATTTAAGCGCCCAAAGCGATTTATACCCCATTCAGGACTATTACGGTGGAGGAATTGGCTACAGCCCAATGTATATTTCTTTGGATTCAATCCCGGGCTCTGATATGATGTCAGCGCTGGGATTAAACACAAATAATTTTGATAATCCATTTATCGTTCATGGCGGTGAAGGGTTTACCCATATCGCAGGACGTTGGCGTCTCGGTGGTTACGCCGGCATCGGTTCATCAAGAATTAGTAATATAATGGATGTTTATTTTTACCAAGAAACCAATGACTCTATAGGAATTCAAGAAAATTCGTCTCCTTTGGCAAGTGATGGTGATAAGATTGTAGCTTATGAAGGCAGTTTTCGCCCCACTGTTTCTGCCAAGTTTTCACTTACGCTTGGGGCTGTTATATTAGAATATGTAATTCCCATTTTCAGAGATTTGGAAATTTCAGGGGGTGCATTAATGGGGCTTGGTCGCGTAAATGTCAGTATTGATCAGCATACCGGTGAAGCACAGTGGAATGACTTGTTTTCAAATTCCTATGGAACAGTATCAGAGGGCGCAGTATATTATAGCATAGATTCTTCTTATTCGGATACGGATGCAGATTCTATAATAGGGGTTATGCAGGGAACAACACTTTCCCCTGTTAATGGCTATGGTGGAATGACAGATATCAGTGGAACATTTTTCAATTTTCAACCTTATGTAGCAATCAAATGGCAAATTATGGATCGTGTGGGATTACGCTTGAGCCTTGGTTATAATCAAGGAACGATCGGCGCAGGGGAATGGTTTTTGAACGATCGTAAACAAATTGCCGATTCACCAAAGTCAACAATACAGGGCTTAACTATACGTACCATGTTTTATTTTGGTTTATAGCTTACGTTGACTTAAATCCTTTTATCAAATAATCAAATCAATGAAAAATAAGAATATATTCCTACGGGTTCCTTTTGCGTTGACCGTTATTACAGTTGCATTATTTGTACTAATCCCCCTTTCACAGATTTTGTATTCCAAAAATCCTTACAGCGCCATTGAAGGCAAGTTTAAGGTTATGAACCAAATTTTATATTATATCAATCAACTATATTTCGAGAATGTTGATATGGACGAACTAATGGATGGAGCTTTTCAGGGCATATTTAAAAAATTAGACCCTCATTCTATTTATATCCCTGCTAAACAGCAGGAAGAAATTGATGAACTTTTTCGGGGATCATTCCAAGGTATTGGAATTGAGTTTGATATTTTAAACGGCTATATAACGGTCATATCTCCTGTGGCTGATAGTCCATCAGAGCGGGCAGGTCTTATGCCGGGTGATCAAATTATCTCCATCAACGGTGAAGATGCCTATGAAATCACAAAAAAAGATGTGTTTAAAAAGCTCCGTGGACCAAAAGGAACAGAAGTTGTTATCACAATAAATCGTCTTGGAGGTGATCGATTTGATGTAAACATTGTCCGGGACGATATTCCCATTTACAGTGTTCGAGCATCATTAATGTTGGATAGTGAAACTGGATATATTTGGCTCACACGATTTTCTGCAACAACAGACGAAGAAGTTCGCACGGCATTTAATAAGCTTGAAGCCCAAGGCATGAAAAAATTGATATTGGATCTGCGAAATAACAGCGGTGGATATCTAGAACAAGCTGCAGCAATTAGCAATTTATTTATCGCCCGGAAAGACACGTTGGTTTTTACCAAGGGGAAAAGCAAAAATATGGAGCAAGTTTTTATTGCAGACCCCACCCAAGGACGAGAGGACTATCCACTGATTGTGTTAATCAATCGCGGATCTGCCAGTGCCAGTGAAATTGTGGCCGGTTCCGTTCAGGATCTTGATCGAGGATTAGTGGTCGGCGAAACCAGTTTTGGCAAGGGGTTGGTTCAACGACAATTACCTTTGAATGATGGATCGGCAATGCGTGTCACTATAGCGCGCTATTACACTCCTAGCGGCCGTCTCATACAACGGCCATATTCAAATGGTGATACAAAAGATTATTATAAAGATTTGTATGTTGTAAATCGAGAAACAGTTCTTGACTCATTAAAAGAACTAAGGCCAAAATACAAAACGAGGGCAGGTAGAGTTGTGTACGGCGGAGGCGGGATAACACCTGATCAACACATCGCATGGGATTTAAAACTTCAGAAAAATACTCAAAAATTACTTACCCATACGAAGCGACCTTTTTTTAATTGGGGGTCTAATTATGCCAGTAATCATAGAGATGAATTTGAAACTTTTGAAACCTTCATGTCCTATTGGAAACTTGATGAAAATGACTTTCAACTATTTTTAGAATATGCATCCAATAAAGAGATAGAGTTGAATTCGGAGGAATTGGAAAAAGACAAAGATTATATTTTAAATATGTTGAAATCGGAAATAGCCGGTGCACATTGGGGGAAAGATGAGGCAATTGGTGTTCGTTTGAATTATGATAATCAAGTAATGACAGCTTTAAATTATTTTAACGAAGCTGCTGGATTCATCAATAATTCACAGTAAATTAAAAAACTGAAATTATTGATATTTTCTACGAGATTTAATAATTTCAGCGTCGATTTTCCGAGGAAAAATATCAATAATAAAAGAATAACGGAGGACTAGATGCTAGTCGAATATTTCGTAAATGGTGGACCTTTCATGTGGCCCATATTAATATCACTTGTTTTTGGCCTTGCATTTGTTGGTGAACGTTTTTATTCACTGATAATGTCATCAATAAATGCAGAGAAATTTTTTAAAGATGTAAACAGTTCATTAGATAATGATGGAATAGACTCAACGCTCGAATTGTGTGAAAAAACACACGGTCCTGTCGCTGAAATTTTTCATGCCGGGCTTTCCAGAATGCATCGCGGTCTTGCAGAAGTTGAAAAAGCAATCCAAAATGCAGGATCACTTGAAATGTCTTTTCTGGAAAAAAACATGATCTGGTTGAATGCAGTTATTACCATTGCGCCTATGCTTGGGTTTACTGGTACAGTTGCGGGTATGGTAAATGCATTTGATGCCATTGCGGCAGCAGATGATATATCGCCGGCAGTTGTAGCTGGGGGTATTTCACAAGCACTGTTGACAACCGCCTTTGGATTAATCGTAGCTATGATTATTCAAATTTTCCAGAATGTTTTTGTAGCCCAAATTGATAAACTGGTTCTGGATATGGAAGAACGCTCCATTCAACTCGTTGACCATCTCTATGAGATGGAAACAAATAAAAAGAAATAATATACTTTTTCGATGAAGAAAAAACGCCGCTTTAAACGCGGAGAAATACCTACAGCTTCAATGGCAGATATTGCTTTTTTGCTTCTTATATTTTTTCTGGTAACCACTACAATTGATATGGATAAAGGGTTAGGAATAGTGTTACCAGCTGAAGGAGAAGAAATAGAGATTAAAAAGGATAATATCCTAAATTGTCTAATTAACTCCAGTGGCAATGTTTTGCTGGGAGGAGAACCTGTAAAAACAAGAGATCTCAACAAAGAAATTCGGCGTAGGATTACTGAAAATGATAAGTTGATCATATCTGTAAAGGCACATGAAAAAACAAAATATAGTGATTACGTGAGTGTTATTGACCAACTCAAAATGGCAAACGCTAAACGGATTTCTATTGCAGAGAGCGATTAATGAAGCTCAGGCGTAAAACTCAAATATCAACCGATATACCAACCGCATCTATGCCGGATATCATTTTCATGCTGTTGATATTTTTCATGGTTACAACTGTCCTACGGGAATATTCCGGCCTTCCTATAGAACTCCCAAGGGCGAAACGAATTGAAAAACTAAAATCAAAGCGGCACACCTCTCATATTTGGATTTCAAAAGAAGGAATGGTCTCTATTCAGGATAAACTACACAGCGTTGATAATGTTCGCCATATTATGTACGAAGTGCGCGCTGCAGACCCTTTATTGACTGTTTCGTTAAAAGCAGATAAATCTGCAAAAATGGGACTCATATCTGAAATTCACAATGAACTTAGAAAAGCTGATGCCTTAAAATTGAATTATTCGACAAAAACAGCAGTTGAATAATCCCATGGACAAATATTCCCCTATCTTAAAATTCAATTATCCTGTTATAGTGCGTGTTACGGGATTATTTGGAATTTTACTGATTACATTTGGATTTTTATTTATTCCACGGAGTTTTGAAGTAGTTGTATTGGAAGATGCTGATCAAATCATTATTGAACAAATTGACATTCCTCTGACTCAACAAATAGATTTGCCTCCGCCTCCTGCTCGTCCTTCCGTGCCCATTGAATCGGAAGACGAAGATTTAGCAGATGATTTAACAATTGAAGAAACGGACTTGGAAAGCTTTGAGGCTTGGGATGCTCCTCCTCCTCCACCTGAAGGACCTCGTGTAAAATTTATACCCTATGATGATCCACCTAAACCTCTTACGCCTATTCGTCCAAAATATCCCGAGATTGCCCAGGAAGCTGGAATTGAAGGAACTGTTATTGTACAAGTCTTCGTTGATAAAAAAGGTCGGGTAAAAGAAACGTCCATTTTAAAAGGAATCCCAAATACCGGATTGGACGAAGCAGCAATAGCAGCAATTCGTAAAACGCGCTTTAGACCCGCTAAACAGCGGGAAAGAGCTGTGGGTGTTTGGATTTCCATCCCAGTGAATTTTAGATTGAAATAAACTATAAAGCTCTCCAAGAGGGCTTTTTTTATTTCTTAACGTATAAAAATCAGCCTTTTAAACTGGCTTTTAAAAACTCTCTATTGAGTCTTCCAATATGACTGATTGATATTTCCTTTGGGCATTCAATTTCACAAGCGCCTGTATTTGTACAATTCCCAAACCCTTCTTCATCCATTGCTTCAATCATATTTAAAGCACGTTCATTCCGTTCCGGTTGACCTTGAGGGAGTAAGGATAAGTGGGATACTTTAGCGGCTACAAACAACATCGCGGATGAATTTTTACATGTTGCTACACAAGCGGCACATCCAATACAAGATGCAGCATCCATGGCTTCATCTGCGTTTCTTTTTGCAATTGGAATTGCATTTGCATCCGGAGTTCCACCTGTTTTAACAGAAACATAACCGCCTGCTTCCATAATTCTGTCAAAAGATGTTCTTTCAACTATTAAATCTCTAATGACAGGAAATGCTTTTGCCCGCCAAGGTTCTACAATTATTGTTTCACCATCTTCAAAACTACGCATATGGAGCTGACATGTTGTTATGCCTCTTATCTTTCCGTGAGCTCTACCATTTATAAATAAACCACATGTTCCACAAATGCCTTCACGACAATCATGATCAAATGCTATAGGTGTTTTTTCGTCTAATACAAGTTGATCATTTAACATATCCATCATTTCAAAAAAGGACATATCTTCGGAAACGTTATCCACAGGATAAGTTTCAAAGGCGCCTTGAGATTCGGCATTATTCTGTCGCCAAACCTTTAATATCACCTTCACTACTTATAACTCCTTGTGGTTAATTCAACGTTTTCAAAGATCAATTTTTCTTTGTGAAGTTCGGCAGGGAGATTGTTTCCTTTGTGTTCCCAAGCGGCAACAAATGAGAAATCTTTATCGTTTCGTTTTGCTTCGTTTTCTTCCGTTTGATGTTCTTCTCGAAAATGTCCACCGCATGATTCTTCTCGATTTAAAGCATCTCTGGCCATCAATTCGCCAAGTTCTAGAAAATCTGCTACTCTGCCTGCTTTTTCCAGTTCAGGGTTCAGTTCATCTGCCACACCTGTTACTTTAACATTGCTCCAAAATTCATCCTTGAGTTTTGGGATGGAATCAATTGCTTTTTCCAGTCCGGATTTATTTCTAGCCATACCAACATTTTCCCACAGAATAAGTCCTAGTTCTTTGTGTATATCATCCACTGTTCTATTCCCATTTATTGAAATAAGATTATTAATCCTATTTTTTACATCTGATTCTGTTTTTGAAAATGCTTCGTTTTCTATTGAAACAACTTCGCCAAGTTTCCCGGATAAATAATCACCTATAGTATAAGGTAATATAAAATAACCATCGGCCAGTCCCTGCATCAATGCAGAGGCTCCAAGGCGATTTGCTCCATGATCAGAAAAGTTTGCTTCACCAAGAATATATAAACCGGGAATGGTACTCATAAGATTGTAATCCACCCAAAGACCACCCATAGTATAATGAACAGCCGGGTAAATTCGCATTGGAATTTCATAGGGGTCTTCACCGGTAATTTGTTTATACATATCAAAAAGGTTACCATATTTTTGAACGACAACATCTTTCCCCATTCGTTCAATTGCATCTGCAAAATCCAGAAATACAGCTAATCCTGTTTCGCCCACTCCATGTCCCAAATCGCACATTTCTTTTGCTCGGCGAGACGCTACATCGCGAGGTACAAGATTACCAAACGAAGGGTAAAGACGTTCCAAATAATAATCCCGCTCATCTTCAGTAATTTCAGATGGATGACGTTTGTCTCCTTTCTTTTTAGGAACCCAAACTCTACCATCATTCCTTAAGCTTTCGCTCATTAATGTCAATTTAGATTGATGGCCGCTTGCAACGGGTATACATGTTGGATGAATTTGCGTTATACACGGATTAGCAAAAAAGGCTCCTTTCTTATGAGCTCTCCATGCTGCTGTTGCGTTGCTTGCCATGGCGTTTGTTGAAAGAAAAAAAGCATTTCCGTACCCACCAGTTGCTAATACAACTGCGTTTGCAGAATGAGATTGAATCTCACCTGTAATGAGATTTCGCGTTACAATTCCTTTTGCTTCGCCATCAATCAATACCAAGTCGAGCATTTCATGTCTCGGATGAAATTTCACTTGTCCTCTATTCATTTGACGCACTAAAGCAGAATAGGCTCCTAATAACAACTGTTGGCCGGTTTGACCACGAGCATAAAAGGTTCTGGAAACCTGTGCTCCTCCAAAAGACCGATTGTCTAATAAGCCCCCATATTCTCTGGCAAAGGGAATGCCTTGAGCTACACATTGGTCAATTATATTATTACTCACTTCTGCTAATCGATATACATTGGCTTCTCTTGAACGGTAATCTCCGCCTTTTATGGTATCATAAAAAAGTCTGTAAATACTATCGCTATCATTTGGATAGTTTTTTGCTGCGTTAATTCCTCCTTGTGCTGCTATACTGTGGGCTCTTCGGGGAGATTCGTGGTAAGAAAATGCCTGAACGTTATATCCAAGTTCCGCCAGCGATGCAGCAGCAGATGCTCCCGCTAATCCTGTACCAACAATAATAATATCATATTTTCGTTTATTGGATGGATTAACCAGTTTTGAAGAAAATTTATGATGTGTCCATTTTTCTGCAAGGGGTCCGCTTGGTATTTTGTTATTCAGCATTAGCCGGTTCCAATTATTCCAAAAAAAAGTGCAATTGATAAAAAACCTGCCGGAATAATTAGCCAGAAAAACACAGCCACTGCTTCAATAAGCCCACTGTATTTATTATATCTAATGCCAAAGGATTGAAAGGCAGATTGAAATCCATGATGTAAATGAAAACCCAACAATACCATGGCAAAACAATATAATATTGTTATATATGGATTTCCGAAACCGACTGTTTCTCCAACAACAATACCATAAAAATTCCCTGAATCATGTTGGGTTTGAAACTGATACCAAATGGTAGATAAATGAGTAACTAAAAATATAAAAAGGACGCTTCCAGTAAGGCCCATATTTCTTGAGAAATAACCGGAATTATCACCTGCTTTATTCAAATCATATTTAACAGCAGTTGATGTAACATTGCCTCTTGTCAGTTTAATGCTTAATAAAATGTGAGTAAAAAATAAACCAACTAATATTACTTCAATTGCTCGTACTAGCGGTTTAACTGATGACAATGCTTCCACATAACTGTTAAAAATTTCAGGTCCAGCAAAAAGCATAAGATTGCCTACTAAATGAATAACAAGATATACGCATAACAATAAACCGCTCAACGCCATAACGGCTTTTTTACCAACGGAAGATTTTATTAAAGTAGAATACCAGCCCATGAAAGGTTAAAAAGATCTTGGAATATGATTTTATTATGTATACAAATTAAAACATGTGCGCTTAGTGTCGAAAGGTTTATCGGTGTCATTTATATTCGGCCTGCAATGACAGCCCCTAAGTGTCCACCATAAAACAGTATTAAAATACCGGCTATACTGACAACTAAATATACAAAAGTGGGTTTTGTTTCCGTTTGATTGTTTACATAACGCCAGATAAGAAGTGAAAGAAGTAGTAAGCTGGCGAAAATTTGTGTTGAACCATGTGTTGTGAAAATAGGGAACGGTTCGGACATATGGCCTTGAGTTTTATCAGCAATAAAACCGGTTAACACGGCTGACATGGTAGACAGTGTCCCAAGTATTAACAAATACCAAGAAGTTGAATACATCTTTTTGTTGTCGGAATAAAAACCAATAAGATCAAATAACACGCTTGCTGATAACAGTGCAATTGGAAAATGAATAACTTGGTTATGGATATGTTCCAGACTAAATAATTGCATTTTTCTTCATAATAAATTCTTTTATAGGGATTTCTTTTTTTGCAAACCGTTCTTGAGATTGTAATGTAAATACTCCATTGGATAATACTCTTTCAAAAAAAGGTTCAATATATATTTTTTCTGATTCAATATCCAATGCAGACGCTCGATTATCCAAGCTATCATATACTAATTCCGCTAACCATTCAAACCATTGAAGAATTGTTTTATTATTCGGCCCTAACTGATTCATATTCAGTGTGGAAGCTTTTAAATTTATTTCCATTCGTTCAGATAGAGACCAGTTGCTAATCTTTCCTAATAATGTATCACGCGTTTTTCCTTGTTCCATCAAAGCCTGCCAAAAGGCAATAGGTGCAAATTCATATCCTTTTGGTGGGCGATCAGTTGAACGAATTTCAAGAACCGTTTTATAACGTCCATGAGTAAAAATCTGATGGAGCGCTGTTTTAATATCCTCTGAATTAAGTTCATTGTTTTCAGTTGTGCTTTCCAGCCATTGTTTAATAGTCCCATCATAAAATCCTACATGGTCATTTTTATCCGGTGTTGTATAAATAACCGGCACATCCAAAATATAGTGACAAAATTGGTTTAATAATCCATCGGCTCCTTGGATGCCGTGATCCAGAAAATGACCACATCTTGCCGGATCTGTGTCTTCCCAAATACGATACCGTATATTTTCATAACCATTGGGGCGACTATTCTTAAAAGGCGCATTAGAAAATAAAATAGCTGCGAGTGGACTTATACAATCAGCAATGAATCCGCATTCTTCTGCATCCTGTTTATCCACCAGATCAAGATTCACCTGCACACTGGCAGAATTACGCATCATCCATTGACCGTGTTTTCCTGTTGTCAAAAAACGGTCGTTCATTAATTGATACTTTCGATGATTAATAAGTTTTATGTCGTTAGGGCTATAAATTGGATCTAATGCTAAATCAACAATTGTAAGTTTATTGTCTATACACGCCCTTTTTAAAATGGTTTGAATATCATTCCATTCTTTGTGAATATCATGGATATTAAATGCCGGTCGTGAAGCCCACTCCACCTGACCGCCCGGTTCCAATGAACAGGTAACAAATGTATTTATGTCTTCTATATCCTCTATTAAATCGGTTGCTGAATATTCAGCGCCGCGATCTACAGAAATCCTTTCGCCATTACTATTATATAGTATGGTTTCAATTTCAGTCCCAATAGCCCGCTTTTGATTATTTGTGCATCCAGAAAGAATATGTGCTTCTATTTGATCAACAAGAGTATTCAATTTTTACCTTTCTGTTCTCATTTTGGGATCTAATAAATCTCTGATGCTGTCGCCCAACAAATTAAAGCCTAACACGGCAATCGCAATTGCCATCCCCGGTGCCAGAGATGACCATGGTGCAATGCGTAAGAAATCTTTACTATTATTAATCATAGCCCCCCAACTAGGTGTGGGTGGTTGAGCCCCTAATCCCAAAAAGGACAAACTGGCCTCTGCCATGATAGCTCCGGCAATTCCTAAAGTAAAAGTAACAATTATAGGAGCTAAACTATTAGGTAAAATATGTCGTATAAGAATTGTTCGTTTACTAATACCCAAGGTTTTTGCTGATTGAATGTATTCCTGTTCTTTCAACTGTAAAACTTGTCCTCGAACCAACCGCGCCATCCCCGGCCATGTAACGAGTCCGACAGCAAGAAACACAACATTTAGGCTTGGTTCCAATGCAGCAGTAATCCCTATAAGAAAAAGTAATGTGGGAAAACCAAACATAACATCGGTGAAACGCATTATAATTGTATCTATTTTCCCGCCGTTGATGCCAGACAGTGCTCCTAACAAAACACCAATTGACAGCGCAATTAAACTGGCAGTGAAACCAACCATCAACGATATTCTCGCTCCATAAATTATCCTGGATAATATATCCCGCCCAAATTGATCCGTTCCTAACCAAAAGGTGACTGTTTCTTTTCCAGTAGTCAAGCTCTCTCCTGAAATGTTTTTCAACAAAATTCTGTGTTCTCTGTTCAATACATCAACAATAATAGCTGTATTATCTTCAACAAAGGCATTCTGTAAAGCCATAGACGTTTCTGGCAAGTCTTGCGCTAATCTATAGTTAATAATATTGCCTGCAAATCCTGGTGGTTTGTGTCGGAATTCCAGTATTTGATCATTTGGGTTTCTTGGAGCAAGCCAAGGAGCAAAAATTCCAAGCACTACAATAATCAATACAAATGATATTCCTAAAATAATTCCTGGATCTTTCAATGTTCTATTTACTATCATTTTCCAGATCTTTCAAGTCGAATTCTTGGATCAACAACGCCATATAACATATCCACCAATACATTCATTAACACAAACATGATTGCCATAAAAAGCACTGTTCCTTGAATGACAGGAAAATCTCTTTTCATAATGGCTTCCAATGCCAAGCGCCCAATCCCGGGCCAACCAAAAATAGATTCCGTCAGCACAGCGCCTGATAAATAACTGCCAAAATCTGTGCCAATAACTGTAATAACCGGAATCAACGTATTTGGAAATGCATGCTGTAAATATATTTTCCATTCCGATAGCTTTTTGGAGCGAGCGGTACGGATATAATCCTGACTCATAACATCCAACATTGTTGCTCGCGTTAAACGAGCCAGATAAGCAGCCGATCTAAGTCCGAGCGTTAGAGCAGGCAAAATAAGATATTCTATTCCGCCAAAACCTGTAGGAGGTAACCAGCGCAACATCACGCCCACCACCAAAATGAGGATCAATCCTACCCAAAATACCGGCGCAGAAATACCCGCAAGAGCCAAAACCATTATGCCTCGATCAATAAAACTTCCCGGTCGAATAGATGTTAAAATTCCAGCCGTTAGACCAAAGAGTATGGCAAAAAACATGGCACCCACAGCCAGCATCATGGTGTTGGGAAATTTTTCCATTATTAGATTTATAACAGGTTCGCCTGTAATAAACGAATTGCCAAAATTTCCACGAAAAACATTTCCTACATATCGAAAAAACTGGATGAACAAAGGGTCGTCTAAATGCATATCCTCGCGCAGACGCTGAATAGTTTCTTCGTTGTAACGTTCTCCAACCATAGAAACGACGGGATCGCCAGGGATGATATACATCAAGACAAACGTAATTACAATAACACCGAATAAAACCGGAATGGTTTGCAGGAGTCTGTTTAGGAAATATTGAATCATCGAGGAAGATCTTTGGTGATATTCATGTAACGGTTTGCATTAAAAATCGAAGACGGCTGAAATCCTGATATCCATTCCCGGGTCAAATATGTTGTTTTGCTGTGCCATAAAAATACCCAGGGGGCTGCATCCGCAACCATCATATTTGCTGTTGCTATCAATTGTTGCCGTTCGACGCTATTCGTTAACTGTTGGATTTTTTCTATAATTACATCTATTTCTGGATCGGAAAACCGATTACGTTTTGTCATTGATTCCTTGCTGTGAAACAATGGATATAAAAAATTCTCTCCATCGGGATAATCTGCAAACCAGTCCAAATAATAAAGGTCGGGCTTTCCTTCCCTGACGGACGTTTTGAATACATTCCAGTCGCTGCGTTTAATATCAACGGTAATGCCAACTTTTTCCCAATCGGATTGTAATGCTTCCAATACATGAAACATTCCTGATCCACCCGCTACGTACAATTCTGTATGCAGGTCATTATCAAATCCGGCTTCTTTCAGTAATTGAATTGCTCGATTAGGATTGTATTCATAATGCATCTCACCAGCTTCATGTAATAACTGGGGAGGAAGAGGACCGTTGGCCAATGTAGCCGAGTTGTTTAATAGTATGTGAATTATTTTTTCTCTATCTATTGCGTAATTCATGGCCCGGCGCAAACGCATATCATTAAAAGGTGGTCGTGAGCAATTCATTCCAATATACCAGATATTCAATTCATCTACATCTAGTTGATTGTAGCTATATTGTTTCCAGTACTCCATTTCACCTTGGGGCACTTCTAAAATATCGAGTGACCCTGCTTCAAATTCTGCAGATTGTGTCATGACTTCAGAAAGAATACGTATACGCATTCTTTCTGTTTTGGGATGATTGTCCCAATATTTTTCATTTCGGGAGAATATTATTTCGCCATCTCTTTCCCACCGTTCCAATTTCCAAGGACCTGAACCGCTAGGTGTTTGAGTTAACGATTCGTTTTCCTTTATATTAATTATCGCTGCTGCAGGCATAGCTAAATATTGAATGAAGGGCGCGAAAGGTTTGTCCAGCTTTATTACGATTGTTGAATCATTAGAGATTATTAACCCTTTTAAAGAATCTTCTTTACCGGTCATAAAATCTTTTGCACCGGTTATGCGATCCAATAACCATGTTTGAGTAGAGGCCGTGTTAGGGTCTAAAATTCTCTGAAATGATTTGGCAATATCAAAAACTGTCAATAAAGAACCATCATGAAAATGGACGTTGTTTCTAATTATAAAGGTATATTGTCTCCCAGATAGATCAACTGACCATCGTTGAGTCAATGCTGGCACTAAATTCATTTCATTGTCAAATCGCACTAAATTATCATAAACAAGTGATATAATTTTACCTGTTCTTATGTCAGTGGCAAAAGCAGGATCAAACCCTCGGATGTCAGTGGAAAATGCTGTGGTCAGCGTTTTATAATCAATTTCCTTAACACAGCCGAGAAATAATAATGAAAGAATAAGTATTCGAATGGGTCGAAACATAGCGTTGAAAATAAAACAGCCTTCTCAATTAGCGAAGGCTGTTTATTAAAAAACGGTCGATTATTATTTGGGTTATTCTACCATTTCTCCGCCGCCAACCAAGTCTGCCAGATTGAAGGCTCCATCTTTTTCCAATTGTCTGGCAGCAGCAACAATATCTTTGCGAGCGCCGTCCACTTCTCTCTTTGCAACGGCACCTTCAACCGGTTCAAACATAGCCTGTTTCTTCTTTGGCAAGTTTTCAATTACTCGATTTACAATGTCTTCCGGCATTCCTTTTAGGGCCAGTGCAATAGTATCTAACTCAACAGAATTCATCAAATCACGTATTGTACTGTCTGGCAAAATTTCAAACAAAACATCCCATGTTAGGTGATACTTTTTTACTTCTGCAGCAAGATCCGGGTTTTCTCTGGAAATATTTTCGAGAAATTGAGTTTCTTCATCGGAGCTTAAACCGCCCAAAATTTCTGCAACATCTTTTCCTCCACCACGGGAGAATGCAATTGTTTTGGGTAGAAATTTTGATTTCTTATGAAGATCATTTGCCACATTAACAATGGCTTCCAAGGGAATTTCATTCAAATTACCCATTTCCATAATGATGTTCCCTTTTGATTCAGAGGGTAAGCGGCTCATTATTTTATTGCGGCGTTCACCCGATATTTGAGCCAAAGCAATCGCTGCTACTGAATCAGCTTCCGGTTTAACCAGTGCAATAAGTTGTTCATCGGTTATTTCCTCTAAAAAATTAAACGGTTTTTTAGGTTCATCTGATTCTTCCTCATGAAATTTTTCACTTACAAAACTGAAGTAAAATTCTTCCATCACTCTTTTCTTAACGGCAAAAGATACATTGTCTAACTCGCGCATAGAGGCTCTTACTTTGCGTATATCTGTTTTAGACAATTCTTTTACCAGTGTTAGCGCAAGGCCTTCTCCTAAAACAGAGAACAGTATTGCTGCCTTTTGAAGGCCTGAAAGTCTGTTAATATCTGTAATCATGGCTTTGCCTTATTTTTTCTTCTTCTTTTTTTTCTTTTTCTTTTTACCACCGTCTTCTTGTTCTGTAGGAGCTGCCGCTACAACAGGTTCCGGTTCTGGCGGAGGTGCTTCATCTTCCATCCATTCTTTTACAATTCGTGTGGCTGTATTCGGCTGGCTTACACTCATGGAAACAACTGCCTGGCGCATGTCTGATATTTCGCTTTGTAAAACCCCAGCATCTTCTATCGGATTAACCGTTTGGGGAGGAACCATAGGTTGAGGAGTTGTCATTGTGTTATTTTCACTTTTTTTTTTCCGCGGTCTTGGAGGATACATCCAAGGCGGTGGAAGTTGTTGTTTCTGCCTATTACCCATTATCATAATGACCAATACTACAACGAGCACAATAACCAATGCGCCTAGTAAAGATACAAATAGAATCATCATAGTGGATGATCTGCCGTCATTCATACGATCTAAGTCTGATTGGACTGCATCCAACATGGCCATTTTTTCCGCTATTTGAGCGTCCAGAGTTTCTTTTTCACTCATTTTTTCACCCATAGCACTTTGGGCTTGATCGACTTCATCACCAGAAATTTCATCGGATGATATCATGGACTTCAAGCTGGAAATTTCATTATTCAGGGCTTGAAGTTTTAGTGAGTCACGACGCAAAATATCTCTTTTTTCTGCCTGATATGCTCTGTCCCTTGCTGCTGATTCCAAATTGGTTAATTGTTGTTGAAAATACATTTTATCCTGTGTGCGACGTTCTTCTTCTTGTGTTTTATAGCTATCCAATTCTTCTTTCCAGTTCACAAAATCATCGCCTGACTGTTGTTGTTCCAGAGATTCCAGCTTTTCAGCAATATTTTTAAGTAATATCTGTTCGGCCGTTTTTTCATCTCGTCGTTCTTTAAACGTGGCTGTCATTATGCTCAATGCATCGCCTCTGGCGCGATTAAAACGAGCAGCTACCATTACCACTTGTCGAATATTTTCTATAAGCTCAGGGGGTGCTCCTTCTTGGAGAATAATACTTATTTCCAATTTTTTAACGTAGGCTGTAGAGGGATGCTTACTGGTCACTGTCCGCGAAAGCACCGTTCCTTGTCCACTTTTAGATGGAACCGGGATGGATACTGTTGATGAAGAAAGAACATCATTGGTCGCGGGCGCAGAACTGCCAGCATCTGATTCAAATTCGAAACCGGGAATTGGTAATCCACTGGTAACACCCCCGCTTTGGCTTTCCACAGATTGGTCGAGCGCACCTTCAATGGCAGTAGATACATCTTCTGCCCTTTGGGTGGCTTGTTGACTTTCATCAAGAATTGTAATTTGTTCTTCGGTTCCCCCGCTGATTTCAATATCTGCATCCACATCAATGACATATTTCCTGTCATCAATTATTTTAGACAAAGCATCTGTGATACGTTGTCGCAAGTCGTTTTCTACCATCAATTTCTGTGCAAGGTAACCACTGCCTTGTCCCCAAGCTATGCTTACGCAGAATACAGCCAATAAAAATTGTTTCTGAAATATGTTATACTTCCTCATGATAGCTCCTTTGCTTATCAAAATCTATCTATTATGTTTTTTCGCTTGATTTAGTTTCAGATTCACCACCACCGGGCCTACTATAGTTGGGTGCCAAGAAAGTTATTTCCACCCTTCTGTTTCTGGCTTTTTGTTGAACGGTTGTATTATATTTTAATATTACTTCATTAGTAACTAATTCATGCGAGGCCTTGTCTCTCGGTGCAAACTCACCATAACCAACAGCTTCCAACCGGATGGGGTTAACACCTAGCTTAATTAATTCTCTCACTACAGCTGATGCCCTGGCTGAAGATAATTCCCAATTTGTCGGATATTTTTCCTGTAGTTTTTCAGGTAGTTTTTCATTATCAGTATGACCCTCAACCGCTACTTGGAAATATGATTTTTCAATCGTTGGAACGATTTTTGTTAAAATATCAACTATCTGTGGTTTTGTTTTAGCCGACCCAGAACCAAAACTAATATCAGAAGAAATACCTATCGTAACACCTTTGGGACCAGTTGTAACATCTACGGGTGTTTCGCCTGATTCCGAGTCTACTTTCATTTCTTCAATCATCTTTTTTACTGCTTTTTTAATGTCTGACAATGACATTGCTTGGCTTTCCTTCTTAATTTTACTACCAACAGATTTTCCCATGCCGTCAGCCATTTCCTGTAATTTCACAGGGTCAATGGTTGAAATAGCTGCTAATAAAACAAAAAAAGCAAACAACAGTGTCATCATATCTGCAAATGTACCAAACCATCCCGGGAGCCCTTCATCTACAAGGGTTTTACCTTTTGTAATTCCTGCTTTATAAGCTTTTTTTTCTCCGGGTGTTTTTGGCATGAATTATTCTTCCTTCTTCCACTCTTTTGGTGGAATAAAAGAATTTAATTTTTCCCTAACGATTAACGGGTGTTTTTTCTGGTGAACCAATCGTGCAGCTTCGACTAACATTGCTTGCATTGTGCTGGTAAATGCAATTCTTGTGTTTAATTTTTCACCCATAGGTAGAAAAAATAAATTAGCGAAAACAGCACCATAGAAAGTAGTGATTAGCGCAGCTGACATACCGGGGCCAAGCGAATCAGCTCCGCCTTCACCGCCAAAGCCGGATAACATAATTACCAAACCGATTAATGTTCCAATCATACCCCAAGCGGGAGCCATTGTGCCCATTGATTTAAATAGACCCGCTTGTGTTTTTTCACGAACCTCACGGTATTCAATACGGGTTTCCAAGATTTCTGTCAACTCTTCCAAAGAATAACCATCTACAACCATCTGAACGCCGTCCCTGAAAAATGGATTTTTGATGCTATCTACTGATTTTTCAAGTTCAGCAGCCCCTTTTCTACCTACATCTGCTGCTTCCACGGCATCATCTACCACCACGCCAAGTTTAAGCTTCCCACCTTTAAAAACAGCGCCCATTGCAGCGCCCAGCTTAAGTACATCTGACAAGGGAAAAGCAACTGAAACAGACGCAACCATTCCACCAAACACAATTGCGAAGCTTGATGGTGATACAAATCCGCCCATGCTGGCATTAGCAGCAGAAGCTGCTAAAAAGATACCTCCAAAAATGGATCCCAACCCTAAAAAAATTCCTACTAATGTTGCAATATCCATATTTTTTACTCCTTTACTACCCTCGTGGATTTTAAACGGTTTTCATGCAGGGCTTTTAAGATATTACGGACATCGTCATATTCAGGATCCATTCGCAATGCTAAATTCCAGTTAATTGTCGCTCGTTGAATGTCGCCCAGTTTATAATAAACCGATCCGCGCCGTGCATAAGCCAAGGCCATATTTGGATTCAAATCCAGAGCTGATTCTACTTCCTGTAAAGCAGCTCGATAATCACCCGCATAAAAATAGCGTAGTGATTTTGATAAGTGACGCATGGCTTTGTTCATATTTTTTTCACCAACATTGCGACTTAATTTCATCGAAAGTAATGAATCTTCCAAAAATTGAGACTGTTGTTCCATAGAAGCCAATTGGACCATGAGATTACGCATTTCATTTTTTAACATAATCATGGAATCCCGAACAGTGTGTACTGCAAAATCAGCCATAGACAAAGTAGAGTCCATTGATGATGATAATGATTCATATTGTCCCGTAGCTGGTAATTTCAATTGGCTTCCGGGGAAAGGAGATGGCCCCCCTGAACCGCTAGGGATACTTTTTATTCCTCGAGGCACTGCCATATCAAACCCTAACGTGACACCCGGATGGCCTTCCCAGTATCTTGATTTCCAGTCCGGCAATTTTTCTATGTGGGTGAATCCTAAGTTCAGGCGATAATCCGAGGTAAGGGGGATGCGGAGTCCCACATTGATGCCTGTCCCGTCGAATTCACCCACAATATCTATTCCACCCCATTTATTAAGATATGGTGTATTCATAATGACGCCCATAAACACACCTGATTTGGTGCCCTCATTGGTCGTCGTCTCTGTGTCCGGTGATGTTGAACCCTCAACAACTGAAGTGTTAATTGTATCTGTCGGCGCAAAACCTCCCGAACCAAACCCCATAAAGGTATTTAAATGATATTTACCCAAATCTTTTTCACTGCTAACAACAACAAAAAACGATAGCTGTTCGGGATCTAGACTTAAACCTCCATCACCACTTTCTGCGTTTTGAAAAACAATATCTTGTAAACCAAGCGAAAGTGATACATTATTATAAGTGTATACACGTTGCTGCAAATGAAAACCAAATTCTACTGGGGGGGTATAACCCGTTTTACCTAAAAGGGCCGGTGCTGTACTATCGGCAGTTTGCACCGAAGAAAATCCAAATGTAAAATTTTTTCCCAGTTCCATATCAAAATAGATGCCTTGAGCAGAGTTAAAAGGATCAAAACGATGTAATTCTACACCAAATCCAGTGCGGAATAAATACGGTGCTTTTCTCATGCTGGATGTGGGGATTTTCATCATAAACCCCGGGCGGGTATACGCTATGCGAGATGCGCCACTTAATATTGATATCAAGACAAAAGAAAATACTAATACTATATTTATAAATTTTTTCACTGGAAAAGCATTTCCCCTCGTTTTATCTCAAGTGCTGCTAAACGGGAATATTCACTGTCCGGATGTCCCACAACAACCTTTTTAAATGTATTCATCGCTAAATCTATACTGCCCAGTTTTTTATACATCAATCCTTTTTTTACCAGGGCATCATCTATCATATCAGATTTTTTATATTCCAAAAGTTTGTCCAAAGTGGTTAAAGCATTGTCATAATCACGGATTTGCAAATATATGTCTGCAGTCCAATAAAGAATGTTTTCTACTTGTTCAATTTTTGCTGATTGCAGATTAAGATTGTCAAAACAGTGGAGCGCTGTGGCAAAGTTGCCACATTGATATGCGTACATGCCTGTCATATATATATTATCGTCAAAATTTTCTATAAAAGGATCTGGTTGTACCAGAGCAATGCTTTTTATAACCGGTAGCTCCACAAGAACCAAATTTTCAAGGGTTTGCGGTTCATCAACTCTTAAAGAAACTCTTGGTCTGGACGGTTTTTCTAAAACAGGTATAGATGCAGCAAGCAATCCTTTCAATTCAGTATTTTCAGATTTCAAAGCTATTAGTTCGGTTTGCAATGATGTTTCCAAGCTAATAATCCGTGAGTTTATTTGTTCAATTGCAACCAGCAGCTTTTGATTAGATAAATAATCTGTCGTTCCACTTTTTACTTGTTTAATTCTTATTGCTACTTCATTTGATGGGCTTTCAATTAATCGACTGTAAGATTCGTTTCCTGCTGTTGGTTCAATAACAATGCCTAAATCTAGGAGAAAAACGTCCGATAGGCGGGAGGATTGCTGTTGCCCATTGATAGGAATAATCAGAAAAAAGATTATTCCTAATATAAATAAAACCCGGCGGTAAAATGATTCCGCCGACATTATTGATATTCTTCCCAATCTATGACATAGGAATAGCCGATGAAAGACCCAAAATCATTGGGAACAAATAATTCAAATGCTCCAACCGCCCCAGGGAGTAAAGTGGCATCTGTTGTGATGCCAGAGTCGAAGGTGTGGTATGTTCCGCGTACAAATGTGGTGAGCGTTTTTGTTTCTCCGCTCCAGTTTTTGCGAAATACAAAATCTACTTTCACAAAATCCGCACGGCGACCGCCAATGTTTTTAACCTCACCTGTAAAAATAATTGCTCCCTGGTTATCTTTTCGCTCGCTTATGTTGCCAACCAGAACACAATTTGCAGAATATCTTTTTCCGGCTTCCCGGCTTAATGGATCAGCAGAAGTATATTTGGGTTCTGCCAGTTTTGGCATGGGCGGTGGGGTATAACTGTCACGAATTTGTTCTGGAACATATTCTTGAGTTTCTTCAGTAACAACATTATCAATAACCCGTACAATATTTTTACGTTCAATAATTAAATATCCTAAGAGAGTTTCAACTTTTAACGTTTCTTCATCTTGATAAACAATTTTTCCAAATACTGTACTGCCATTTTGTAAAATAATTTCTTTTGAATAAATAGCCAGAGGGTTTATCCACATTTTACTTAAAGCTTTCAAGTCTTCCAGTTCGGAATTAAGATGTTTTACTTCAGCAGAAAGCTTCTTTAATTCAAAGCTTAATTCTGTTGTTACATATGC